>Ga0136643_10000860_pt1 | contig 35403 bp, 22 predicted proteins | sample TergutLab28metaG_FD_96883 | JGI IMG/M metagenome (GOLD analysis project Ga0136643, IMG submission 96883) | Labiotermes labralis P1 segment gut microbial communities from Petit-Saut dam, French Guiana - Lab288 P1 (version 3) (version 3) | ecosystem: Host-associated > Arthropoda: Insects >...
GTTTTACTGTTGTACCGTTTTACTGTTGTACAGTTTTACTGTTGTACCGTTTTACTGTTGTACCGTTTTACTGTTGTACCGTTTTACTGTTGTACCGTTTTACTGTTGTACAGTTTTACTGTTGTACCGTTTTACTGTTGTACAGTTTTACTGTTGTACCGTTTCGTGCTATCAGGCGGTATTTTAAAACGTTGAGAACTCCAGGAAGCAAAGTGCTTCCTGATATGCTCCTAGTACTTCTAGTAGTAGACTGCGGTTAGAGCGGATCCTAGTCAGAGGATTTCGCGCGATACGAGACGAAGTATCGTTGTGGCTACGCCGCGGAGGACGGCTACGTCTGGCTTTATTTATTCTCGAAGTCGGGATCTATGACAACAGTTGTTTTTAAATAACTGTTTTGAGATGTTTCCCATGGATTGAGGCACAGAATACTGGGTAAACCAAAGTTATGAAACGAGATATGTTAAAGGAAAATCGTACTGTATAAAAATTGTTACTCAACTCTCACATTCAGCTCCGGTCTTTTTTGCAGTCTATAATTTTGTGAAACATCATTCTTGTGGTATAATTTAATAGGCAAATCCCAATACGGTCTCATTTACTGAACGCAGTTGAACAGTTTCTCCTCAACCATTTCAAAAATAGGAACGAAAGACTGTACTGAAAACCAAACAGATCTAATTCCGCCAGACTAGTCTGAAGAGTCGTTAGACGTCGCAAAAGCAGGTCGTATCTACTGTAACAGCGCATGGAAGTTTTAACCTGCTTCATCTGCTAACGCGACTATGACCGATATCCATCGAAGTCGTCACAGTGAAAAGTCGCAAGAATAGGCCTCCAATGCAACAGCAGCCTAAGAATCTACTTGTCTTTTACGAAAGACGAATGTTCCGTACCAAAAGACAGGAGCCCATCCCTGGGCTCATTCCTGTAACTTACGAATCAACAAAACATCCTCGTACTTTAATCTTTAACCCTTATCCTGCTAACGTGGAGAGTTTGGTGAGCTCATAATAGTGCCAGCAAATGGCAGATGGGATTTAACTTCGCATTTAAAGGGTTAAGATCAGTTTATTTTTCTTCTTCTCCCAATGGAGAGACATATAAACGTTCTGTGCCATTTATACTTGGCTGCTGAAGTTATTTACGCTTTTGCGTTTTTTTTTTGTTTTTTTTTTTTTGCCTACTGTGCCGTATATACCTTTTTGATCCTAATATTATTTGGAGAAGAGTAAAACTCACAAAATCCAGGCTGCTCTTACTTCCGGTCTCTTAGGTTCGAACGTTCTAAACAGTGTGTTTTTTAAAGCTGCCCTTCCCTTGGTGGCAGATCAAATTTCATACGTCCACAAAACACCGTCCTTTCCTCCACGCTTTCGTAATACCTATACAAGGCTAAAATCTGCTGTCTGCTCATTTCTGAAGAAAGAGAGATCTTTGATTTGTACGTTGATATTCCTTCCACTTTTGTATTTGTATTATTTATTTGTTAAATAGTAAATTTGATGTTTGTGTAACCGTGCATCACTGACATAATAATATAAACAACCAACTAGATGCAACAGTAACGGTTTTTATTACTAATCCCAATCAGCTCAACATGTTTCGGGCGATGATTTCGCTCAGCCGCAAGAGCACTAGACTGTGTTTACAGCTTGTGGTATAATGCACCGGTGATATTGAGATGATTGGGATTATTAATAAAAACCGTTATTGTTGCATCTAGTTGGTTGTTTATATTGTTATGTTAAAGAGTAAATTTGAACAATAAACGGTACACTGTAAAGTCACTATATGACACAAGGGACAGCACTTTATGTAGCTTGCATGTCACACAAGGGTAAGACTCCGGGACGGAGTGAATGGCACCGGCGTCGGTAGGCGCGGTTTTGCTTGCAGTGAAATATCAGCGAGTAGATTTTTGCGGCTCACCGATTAAGAAAGCCCACATATGTTGAAGCCAATATGTATTACACGTTAAGGAGAGCAGAGGAAAAAAATAATGTGAACTGAATGGCGGCAGTGTTCTCCGTGTACAATTTAGCCTTAATTTATTCTTTAATATAATTTGGATAATTACTATGATTCACAAATATTTATATTTTGCCACACGTTAGTTATTTTTACAGTAGGTTCCTGCCCTCTTTTTCGGTGACACGTAACTAATGTTTGGTCTTCTGTACATTTATTTCTATTAATATAATAATATAATATAATAATATAATTATTAGCGCATCTATATTAATATATTATTCTATTAAGTCTACTCATTATCACATCCCTATGCGACAAGGAAAATGAAGACTTCAGAGTGCAGAAGGAAAAGTTAAACTGCAAGTTCTTGAATCTGGCAGCACATTCTACACGCAGTTTCACTGGCACGTGATGCTAGTTGTGGCACGCAATTTCACATGTCGTCTGTGCGAGAGATGATAACCAGACGTATCGAAAGAACGTTCAACTTCAATGGAAGAAATATGTCACACCATTTTTCCACACACGTCTGCTGGTTGAGACTCGCTTTTATTAGCGGACGGTATTGCCGGCGCCTTTGGTTTATGCTGTTGGCTGTCATGTGTAGGACGTCAGTGATGTATGTTGATGGGGATGATGAGGGATGAGGGTTTATAAGGAAATATCAGGGTAGGCTGTGGGTCTATGAATGTTCGAAACGGACACTTTTCTAATAGAAATACAATAATCACTTCAAATTTTATGAAATGAGCAAAATTAATGGGCACTGAAAAGATAAACCTGTCCTAGAGAATGTTTTATCTCTTAAAACACTTAATGGATTTTGTTTGTCTATTGGTGGGTTCGTAAACTAAAATATCCTCTTTGGTTGTTGTTGTTCAGTTATAACTTCTACCTTATTTGCTGACAGATTGCTTGTTATTTAGTGACTTCCATTCAACTGAATTCTTTATACTGGGTCTAATAATACGTGAGAGCGAACAACGGAGTGAAAAAAAAATGTGTAAGGAAAGGAGACTGGCTTCTCAGTATAGGGACGGAAGGTTGGGCACCGGAAGTGAAGAAACTGTAACGCGACATTCGCGTAAATGTGACGTCACCAATTGTTTATTTCCAGTAACCAAACCACACTGTCCATACTTTCCTCTGTACGTACTGTTCCAATATTTGTATAGTAATAAGGAAAACCAAGTAAACCTCAGGTAGGAGAGACGCCCAACGGTTCGAGAATCAAACCCGGGACTTTCCTGGACGAATCAGAAGTGATCACCAAAACAATGTGGGACCGGTAACTGATATTTTGCACGAAGCACGTATATCACCTAGAGTACAGGGCCGAGAGTGAGTAGACAGCCTTGGAGCGACGGACATTAGGGGGAATATCAAGTTGTAGCTATTGGTATTAACAGCATGACGCGTTGTTTCGCGAATATTTTAAGGTATTATTCACGGACAGCTGTGGGCCGGGATAGCGCAGTTGGTATAGCGATTCGCTACGGGCTGGACGGTCCGTGGATCGAATCCCGCTGGGGGGTGAGATTTTTCTTAGCCGTCCAGACCGGCCCTGGCGTTAACCATATATCCTATACAATGGATACGGGGTCTTTCTCGGGGGTAAAGCGGCCGGGGCGTGGCGTTGACCGCCCAACCCCATCTAGCGCTGAGGTTAAGGAAAAATTAGAGCTAAACATATTCTGTCCCTCTGGGCCTTCGTGGCCTGTTCTAGGGTGAGCTTGACCTTTACTTATGTAAGACTCACTCTTTTTTAGAAATGAGGAAAACTTTTCTGCTGTGCTATATGATCAGAGCTTATCAGTGCGACCGTAAATAAATCAAACGAATTTCAAAGAAGTCAAGTGTGGACAAATGAACTGGATAAATCTTCAGTTAGACTAGGGCCAGCGCCGGGTTATTTTGAGAGCGACAATTACCATTCGGTTTGCATACTGGGGGGGGGGGGGAGATTTCTTGAAAAGGTGAACGACTATCAGGAGACAATTGTTTCCTGCACTTAACTGGTAAGTGATACTCACAAAAGTAACAGGCTTGTTTTTTTCTTTCGAATATTCTCATCGAAGGGGTAATAGTGGAGCAGATATTAAATTGTTCCATGAACAATCACGTAATTTTTGTCGTTCACAAATAGCGATGAACCTAATCACCTGCTTACATCTTCAAAGTGGCTTCTACATTTGTGGTTGTCTGCCTGAAATTCTCCTTGCATTTCTCATCTCTCCCATAAGTTCCGCGTCTTTCATCCCCTGGTCATAGAAAAGTAATATTATATGGCATGACACAGCGTACTGTGTGAGATTTGAAGTTTCTCCGGCAGTCGGTTTTGAAGATCACTGTCTTTTAGCATGCAACACCGTGCAGTCTGGTGGTTACGTACAGACGTTTCGAAAGGACTCAGCTGTCGCAATAATCTGTTCTAACAAAGGAAGCAGTACGTCTCTCTTTGGCATGTGTCTAGCAGACTACACTGATTCATATTCCAGAACACGGCTTGCTTCAGTAGGATCACTACTTTTAAAGCATCGCGGTACACAATTTGCTGCAAACCCCTGCTCCTTCCTCTACTTTACGACCAAATATTCACCCAGATTTAAACATGCCTTAAAGGGAACCATTTCTGTAAAAGTAACAATACTCTGTTTCTTCACACCAGTTACCCACACCTTAGGTTACTCCTAATGTCAAGCAAACCTGTAATGTTGGCAAGTGTTCAACAATGCGGATTGCGTGTCAGAAATAGCAAACTTTTGCTCAAATGATAGTACGTCGATACTGCAGACTCAGCTGTTTGTATATGCATGTGCTTGCGTGATGACGCCACAAAAACCTCACTCAGAAATTTGTCTAATTGTGCAGAGAAGGAGGAAATAGCACGCTTTCTGGCGAGGTCAAATGACTAATTAGTGACAGTTATTTAGACCTCACTGAGCATTATAATTTTCACTAAAAACTGCGCCGAATTATAAATGCATTATTTTGACCGTGAATTGCTCTCTGCCGTGACCATTCTTTATATGTATATATATATATATATATATATATATATGTTTTACGACGACCAAAGTTGACTTCATATATCCATATACACACATCCACAGAAGCTCATAGGCCCACCTGCATGAACCACTGAAACACTCCATACATATACTTAACACGTTACAGCAGCCCTGTATGACTTGAATCTGTGTTTTAAATTACCAGATCTACACTTTAAATCTTCAGATCCCAAAGTTCAGTAAATATACCTAGAGATTTTAACACTAACCATTCTACATTTTTCCCACACAATATATGTATGTATTCCATAACATTGGTAAAAAATCAGCCATTATTTCTGCATATCGAATTCACCGACAACTGCATTACCCTTTAGGTAGGAACTGAATTTTATACATAAGTTGAATTAATGAATTTTTCATAGAAGTAATACAGACTTTATTAATATGAATTCAATAGAATCAATAGAACAACATATCGAATCCCGGTGGGTACGAGATTTTCCGCCCGTCCAGACCGGCCCTGGGGCCCACCCAGCCTCCTGTAAAATGGGTACCGGGTCTTTCCCGGGGGTAAAGTTGGGCCGGGGCGTGCTGCTGACCACTCACCCCCTTCTAGTGCCGCGGTCGTGGAAGAGAAGAGCTATACTTCTACCCACCCTCTGGGCCACAGCGGGCCTGTAACGGGATCACTTTACCTTTACAATAAAACAACATACGCATGTAGAAGGCCTAAATATTTGTTTATTTGTTTAAACAGATACAAACACGCGCGCGCGCGCACACACACACACACACACACACACATATATATATATATATATTCATGTATACAAAATGAATTACTCACCTCTTGGCATTATTGAATCTGTAAGTATATGACCAAATGCGAAACTTCCAGCTCGGTTCAATTTAGAACATAAGCACTTTGTTACACGAAATATACCAGTTCAAAATAACGATAAATATTAATAATATCTCATCTCAGACGTAACTTCCGGAATTTTCAGATAGGCATTCTGAACCGCTGTGTGACCTCCACGTGCATCTCGTCACATACACAGGGTCTGTGACAACTGCAAGGTACATTTCAGTCCTACATTACCACCTCATCGGTCTGTGTAGCTGCCGATTATTTATACTGCCAGTACAGTGCCGTCACATTTTGTGCGAGGGATGAATTACTGAAGGCTCTGCGCAATTCGAAATAAACGTAAATTAGCAGGCGGTGTGTTCGTCGAGTGCATAAATCTACAACTGTTCAGTGTACTTAGCATATTAAAACACAATATAAATAAATAAATAAGTAAACGATGAAAGTTACTTTAATGCAAGAAAATTAATTAGTGTATTACATTTTCCGGAAAGAAATGGAAAAAGTCATCATATGTCGACGACAATGGAGGAACAGGATATGCAGATACGCGTAAGTAGAGTGCGCTGTCTCCCCGCTTGATGTGAAACGGCTGCTATGATTGTATTGAAATTCGTTTGTTGTTAGAATTTAATATATACTGAGTTTTTCTTCCTTTCTTCTCTGAGGATTTCTTGATATGCAGACAAAAATTTTAATATTTTTTTTTTTGGGATCCTCAATATCTCAAATTTTGCGCATAAATTGAGAATTTAATAATATTGCAATATCGCACTATTTCAAATGAGCATAAAATGCGACCGCAGTTTACTCGACAATTTAAATATGACTTCGTATTTGACAGTGTATCTTTTGTTTGTAGTGACAGCGCAAAGCCGAGCTATGGCTTCAAACAGACCTGTCTCACTGCAGGTTTTGGGATTACCGGTGTTTAATCGTCACATGTTATGCGTGTGTAACTCGATTCCTTTACTGCTGATAATGAATTGTTTTTAATCTTTCAAATCTTTAATAATAGATAGTGGCCGATCCCAGTGACCGCGCGGTCTAAGATGTCAGCTTGTGGCCACTCGCTTGCTGGGATTTCGGGTTCGAATTCTACCGGGGCATGGATGTCTGTTTCTTATGAGTCTTGTTTTGTCAGGTAGAGGTCTCTGCGACGGACCGATCCCTCGTCAAGGGGAGTCCTAACGAGTGTGAGTGCGTGTGCGTGTGTGTCAATGAGTGTGATTAAGTGTAACAATGAACCTCTACACCTAAAACGAATAGGCACAAAAAGGTCGGACTAAAAAGAAAGAAGTATAGTGCACATTACAAAATTACGTAAATGGGGAGCAAATTAAATCTGAATGAAACGAACATAATTTAAACATCCATATTTACATACATTTGCAAATGTGTGAGTTGTGCATGTACACAGTTATATTAGCGTACTTTTTTCGTTCATTACTTCTGTCTAAAACTGTTTAGAGCCTCTTATTTCTGTCTGTGATTCGTAGTTTATGTTACCAAAACCAACTACACGCAAAACGCACATACGTATGTAGAATACGTTGAAGGTATCGATACAATAGCACTACAGCAGTAAAAGGTAAAGCAGTCCCGTTACACGCCTGGAGTGGCCCAGAGGGTTCCAGGAAGTTAAGGTTCCCAGATTTCATGAGAGCGGCACAGAATGGTGGTAAGGTTGTCAGCCTTACGCACCGGCCACCTTTACCCCCAGGAAATGCTCCTGGTACTCATTTCTGTTAGAAGCTGAGTCGACCTGAGGGCCATTGTGCGATCGGAAGGATTTTATGTCAATGAAAAATTCCAATTACACCATCTGGGATCGAAACTACAGAATTACAATGTAATTTTTTAATTAGAATACAGCACAATTCGAATGTGGTATTTTAGTCAGAAAACTTTATAGAATGTTTGTTAGAATGACGTAGTAACTGTAAATATATATTAGCGTCTTTAATTCTCAGAACCAAAATGCAAGACTAATTTATGCACACAGGCTTAAAAGACATGTGCACAGACCTACGTGCAGGACACGCAACTTAAAAAAAAAAAAACCACAGACGGTTTTATGTCGGTGGGACATCGGACTATAATTCGGAGCGCTGCCAAGTGTAAGTTGTCCAGAAACACGTCGCGAACAGCTAGCACTATTGAATTTCGTAATGAAGTTGTGTTTTATTAACAGCACTGTGTAACTTGGTGTAAATTCAGATAGCAAGCGGAAAACGGATTTACGTAACATGAATTGTTGTATCAGAGATGATTAAAAAAAATGCTAAACATTACAGGACCCCTTTATATCGTTGCACCGTGCATTTTGAAATCTCCGTAGTTCACTCACCAACAAATGCACTGTTTATTAACGTAGTCAAAAGTTTTTTAATTTACATTAAAATACACAATAATATCGCTCCTACATGTTTCGGTATTTAATGACCATCATCAGGGAGTTTTATCTGTACCTAACTGAAGTTATATTTATGTTAAAACACTCGGTAAAATTACGTCTTTATACATTGCGTGGTGATGTGGCGACATGCCTTAGAGCGGCATGTCGCCTTACGACATGCTGCCACATCACCACGCAATGTATAACGACGTAATATTACCGAGTGTTTTAACATAAATATAACTTTAGTTAGGTACAGATAAAGCTCCCTGATGAAGGTCATTAAATACCGAAACATGTAGCAGCGATATTATTGTATATTTTAATGTAAAATTAAAAACTTTTAACCAAGTTAATAAACAGTGCATTTGTTGGTGAGTGAACTACGGAGATTGAAGAAACCTCTTTTTATATGACAAACATATCGTCTTGCCTTCTAAAGACACTGAAGCATTTCTTAATTGACTTACCAATAAAAGTGACACAAAGTAACAGTCACGTCCGCTTCGTACCGACGCTCACGATGCCGTCAGGCCAATGCGTTACAAATATATTTCAGAGCTCGCAAAACACTGCGTTGAACGTCATCATCAACACACCAAAATAACTCGCTCAATTTCCAGCGGGCACACTTACTTGTTCCAGAATGGAAAATGCGAAAGTTTGCAAGGAAAGAATGAAATGCATTTCTAATACATCAAGCGCGCTTGCGCTCATTTGCACAGACCCTCTTATGTCGGATGCGTCTATTGAGTGACGTCAGTATATTCACTAGCAGCTAGGCAGCCCACATTGCGTGCGCCACGGTGCTGACAGTAGGCAACAAGAGTTTCACAGGTCGACTGCAACACTACCTCTACGAACGTGTTCTTAGTGTGCTGGCACGGATGTCTTTAAATCTCAGCTACTTGTTTTGGGCTATTTCGTAATATTCAAATCAACTGCACCACCTTTGTAAATTAGATGTCAAACTTCCCTCCAATTACAATTCAGGTTCCGACGGTCTAACACGACTCTGAGCAGAGCCTTCCATTGGACACAACATAAAAATTCATCCAAACTGTCATCCAGAAGCTGGTTTTGTTAATGCTATTAACTTCTGTACTCTCCTTCTCAGTTTTCTAAGTAATAATTTCCAAAGGGGTTTCTCCTTCAAAATTGCATTCACTGTCTTCCCTCACACTAACTACATTTCTACCACAATTTCCCCGAGCGTTTCACTTTGACCATTCCAAAGGATGCACGCAATTCAAAACATAAATTTAATGTCATAAGAGAGCTATTGTCAGTGCAGATTTTCTAGTCCTACGCCCAAACCCCAACTCGAGATAGATGAACACACACTCCTGTCCCCGTGGCTGCTAGTTTCATATAATTGCAGCAATTACACATGTACGGAAGTTGGCACCTCCAACCGCAATTCAAAGCAGCATAATTTCGTATTGTACCGCAAAGGCAAACGGGTGGAGCCTGGAGACCTTAAACAAGTAACGCTGTTCCGGAAATCGTGAAGCACTGGACAGAAAAGTACTTTTTGACTTTTGGTACTGTAAAGTACTGTACATTTACATAATTACCAGCGGTAAAAATACGTAGACGGTAGATAATTACATTTCACCTCGGTGTTTCTAAGTGTGACCAAAAATAAAATACGAAAAGCTCTGAAATTTCAAGTGACTTCATTCGGAAGAATCTACATCGAAAGGTCGTCACCATGCTGATTAAAAAGCCACCTCTCGCAGAATCCTAGTTCCATAGTCACTTCAAAAGTACCACTGACTCTATTCTAAGCCAGCCCGCATCCTATTCCTCAATATTATCCAATCTATATCCAAGCCTCACGGTATTTTACAATCAGGCTACCCAATACAAATTTGCCTGCATATTTAACATCTGTGCTAAATACCCATTCATCTTATCTTATTCACTGGATTATGGTACTATTTGGTGAACATTAATGACAGATGCAACCTGTTTGCACATAATTCGGTGGGCCTCACAATCACAATAATAAAAGAGTAGTTTCTTGTTAAGTAATACAGTATTTCTGCGATAAGGCTGTCTCGTTACCTCAATAAATATGTTATCTCCCATTATTTACCACTTCAGTCTCCATACAAACGACAAAGGTCAGTATTAAAATAAACATCATATATGGCTGGTAATAAATATATTGTAACAATATTTTATTGATCATATATGAATGGTATCAATACAGGTACTGGCAAATATAGCAAGATGCATAAACAGTGAGTACCATTATAACTAGCTACTTTGTAACAGGTCATCATGTTATAAGAATCTGCATTTTTGCACTGCATACAAATTAAACAACACAAATTATTGCTGAAATACATATGTTGAAACAATAAAATAACTTGAGAGTACAGCTTCCACAATAAAATGTTAATGCTTTGGTGCTGTTCAGGTCTTCAAAGTGCTTTACAATCATAACAGCAAGAGGAATAAACATAAAAAAATATCCCTGTCAAATGATAATCTAGCAACACACCACTCTTCATTAAGTTGCACATACCACTGCATTTCACACATTCTACAGTAACGAAATGTTGCCACCTTGCAAGGCATTCACAGAACAAACGTCCATGAGCAAGAGTTCACCAATACATTTCCTTTTAGCCATAGTGACAGTCAAGTGTAATAATGTTACTCACAGTTGTATTAACTAATTCTGTAGAGCAGAGACTTTGGGAAGCTGAGAATTACTGAGCTGGGCAACAAGTTCCTTTAAAGGAATCTTTAAGTTTCATCACATCATTCTGCACAATCAACATCATCCTGAGCCAGCTGAATACTTTCACACCCAACTTATTTAAGCTTACTTTTAATATTATCCTCTTAACTCTACCTAGCTCTCCCAAGTTGTCTCTCATGTTCATATTCTCAGAAAAAAATTGTTCACATTTATCACCTCCCTCGTGTGTTACATACCCTATCCATCTTACCCACTTTCATTTCACCACCCCATTCATATTTTGGGGATGAGTAAAATATATGAAGACTTTCATGTAATTTTGCTCCAATCTACTACTTCCCCTCCATAAGCACTTCAAAATCAGAGAACATGTTTATTCTTGAAGACAGCAAATAATGTGCTTTCAAATTGTGGCATGAGAAAATGCAATGAAATCTTGCAAAATGTATAAATAGGAGAAATGAGAAAAGCAAATAATTTTGGTTGCCACGCTTCACAAAAATATACAACTTTGGAGATGCAGGTATGATGGATAAATATGAACACAGATATTATGGAAACATAGTGTGAGGTCCAGTGACAAGCATTCTGTTCATGGTAATGAACCTTCATGTAGCTGAGTAACAACAAACTTTTCACACAAGATCCACCTTGCCAAAGGACTGCATAATGCAGATCCTAGAGTTTATACTATAGTACTTCCATTGGTTAATGAAGGATACATGTCTATGTATAATTTAAAACCCCAGAAGTTTGTAATACAGGTTACAAAGATATGCATGTAAGGCTCAACCCCTTATAAAATGCGTGTGTGTGCTAAGAGGAACGTTATAATTTCCAGTGCATATGAATGCTACTTTGGCTGGTGTAATGAGTGAACTACGAATACGGATAGGGACTAAAGACAAAGTACTCGTTATCTGATTACTGCAGAGGTGGTCCTACAAAGCTAATGGTATATAAATGAATAAACAAACATATATCTGTATATAAAAGAGAGAAGTAACTGAGGGCTTGAAAGGTGAAGTGTCAGACAAAAAATTCAAGGGGCAGCAAAATGAATGTTTTAAAAGAAATATTTGATCTTGTACTAAAAAAATTAAATTGCATTTCAAAAACACGAAATCCAATAAACTAGCGTGATTTTTTAAGTTTTATGTCTTATGTGGCCATTGTGACTACTTGCCCCAGGCACCAGGAATCATAGCTATGCCACAGTACACTACAAAATAATCGGCGAACTTAGTGCTATAAATAAAGGAAGAATTATAGGTCATTTGATGACTATCAAAAGAGACGACTGACTGATCACAAACGGTATTTAAAGAACTAGATGGAATTAGTTGAGATTTATGTCAAAGTACTACTAACTCAGCACTTTCCTGCAGAGACTGAATGAAACATAGCATTAGGACACTACTGCTGACATAATTCCCAGTTACAGATGTCACATACATATAGGTCTGACTCTTTAAGGTTATGCAGCTATGATAACCTGAATCTTACAAAAATAAAAATATGTGAACAAATGATAACTACAGTTTCCATTTCTGAATTTACAATATATGTTCAAAACCTACAACTTTGGTCCCAGTACAACCATGATATAGGAAACAAAAACATGGCTCACATCAGTTCATTACGACACCGTTTCCCAAATTTTCTTGTTCTAAGACTCCTTTGGATTTGGAAAATAACCACAGATCCTTACATCCTCACACACATAAATATACAGTGTACGGATAAAAGGTATCTCAAAACTGATTTTAGTTAGACACTAATAATCAGTAGCATATTTAGCAATGCACTGCATGATTTGACCTTATTAAAATGACTGTCGTTCACATCATGGGTACAGGAAGTTTCTAAATTAGATAATGTAAAAGACATATGAAATAAATATATTGCCAATTAAAGACATTCCTCAATTATTTTCAACACAATATTTTTCCCTTCATTAAAAAGAGAATATGCAAACTTCAAAGTAGCTATTACAGAAACACATCCACGGATCTTGTTGGGAACTGGTTATAGATCCCTTTGGTTCTGCAGAGCACAGTTTGGGAACCACTGCATTAGGGTTTTCCTCTCTGCTCCCACAGATTAGTCTATAGGGGTGAGGTCTGCAGATCCGGGTGTTCAACTATGTGGACCACCAAGACTGATCCATCAACCATGGAAGCAATTACACATAATGAAACAAAAACCGAACTGCATGCTGTGCGAGACATAACACTCAACTATGCAATTACTCATAAAAGACAGTTCAGTCTGAGGTCACACATGAACACGCAAACACGAATGCTGCAAACATCCATAGCTCTGTAACCCTTAAAAAATAGACCTATGCTGATTGTGACATTTCCCAATGGAAATGACCTCAGCAGTAAGATTCCTAAGTTACAACATGAAGTGAATCTCTCTGCATATAATGCATCTGGTATATAAGCATCTGTCGGCAAACAAGAGTGAAAAGACTGCTAGGATTATAAAGCAAAGAATAAAGTTGCTGGTTCACTGGTGGCCATAGCATTCGCAGTTGTCCCAGTTCATCTAGTCACACTTGTGTGCAGTTAGTGACGAATATGAAGAAATATTCGGAATAGATTTTTAGTCGCATCTTCTATACGACAAGTCAAACAGTGATCAACATTTTAATTTGTAACATTTAAAGTTGTAAAGTACATCTCCACAAAAACAATGCACTAATTCAGAAATATGTTTTGTGTTTGTTGCCAAGTCTTTCAACTTCTACTATTGTGGTCCCTGTAATTAAAATGGTAAACTTGTCATTCATGGTTTGGTGTGGATAGGGTCATAATATTACTAGTGTGTACATTGGGAACTGGTTCTGCTGTGCAAAAAGGATGAACTATGAAACACACCGCTACCCTGGCCACCACTAAGTGAATGAATGTGCAAATTATGGTCAGTTATAAACAAAATGTAAGTGCAAAAAATCTATTTTTGCCGTTTTAACTATCACTCAATATTTCCATTTGCGAATAGTGGATGATTCATCATCAGTGACCATCGAATGATGACTGGTACAGATATAGCAAGAGGGACACTGCATTAAAATTTGGAAGTACTGTACTGTCCAATGTATGAGAGAGAGTTGAAGGAACACTTTGAGGGAAGGGGGACAAAAATAAAAATAATAATAATGCTACACCTTTAGACTACAAGACACACACAGCAAAAAAAAATGGATCTTATACTCCAGAAAATATGGTAGAATACAAGGATCCTTCTTACAGAGAGAAATATCCTCTCTACACTACCTTAAATTGTGTCTACTATGCTGATTTGAAATCTGAAAGATCACAGGATGAGTACACAAGACTGAAGTTCAGTGGGAAATTCCAATTCTGTCTTTTAACCACTCTCATTTTGAATATACATTTAATAAACAATATTTTTTTTCATCACAATTTGGATATATACACTATTAAACGTACTGCATTTATTTCTGTATACAAATTCCTTCGCATCAAATAAACCAACTGTATTAAGAACCCAAACAAGTCAGTTCCGGATCTAACAGAATAACTGGTAACTCTGAATATAAAACATAACCAAATTATATGCAACTTAATTTTTACATCTGGAACACAAAAGAGAATGTGATCAGTCACAGCCTGATTTCTGACAGCCCATTATGTACAATGAGAAAAAGTGTGTATTTAATGAGATGTAACAGATCATTACGCTGGTATTTCTTCATATCAGGCCATTTTGAACAGTCAATACAGACATTACAGCACTTTATTCCCAAACACATATGTCTGAAACTGTTAAAATAAATTGCCTTGTTGGTTTTATTTTAGGATTGAAACTAAGTTATTAAATTAGACCTTTCCCACATGATAGAGTTACATACAGCCATGTGCACTAAAACCTCTCATAAAGAATATGTTTTATGCTGAGCAATACTGGTATTTTGTGCAGCTGCTTTTGGCCAGCTCCTGGTGGACTAACTCTTGCTGTTCCTGCTGGCTTTCAGGCAGGAACTGCAAAACTGTACCTGCATTCAGCCTAGCTGCCTTGTACAACCTACTGTAGAATGACCTCCCACAAAAACCATCTCTCCTAACTCACACCTTGTACTTCGGCAACTTAATGTTTCTCATCTCTCTCCTTTCCAGCTTTCTTAATGGATTCTTCAACTGCGCATCATCAATTCGCACCCCTTCTTGGTTTGTTCAGTGCCTGCACAACACACACACAACCCTTCAACCAGCCCATCTCCTGAATCCCAAGCCAGAGCAACAGTCAAGCAGCTGTTAACACGAAACTTTAGAACTGACCAATACGAGTGTGTTTTTAGGTTTCCGCAGGGATGTGACGTACCACTTTCTCTGAGATGACAATGAATCACTGGAATGTTTTCCTGCCCCTTCCTCTGACTAGTGGCACTGCCACCCCCCCCCCCTTCTCACATGTCCTACTGTCTGCTCATAGTGTCCAGCTAACCTTTCTGTCTCACCTCCACACAACTTAATCTAGCCTTGATCCTTTTGGGAGCCTGCATACTTAAAGAGACGAGTGGTTCGGTTGCTATAATGTGGGCCATCAGCACAATGCAGCAAAGAGTGTGACTGATTGGCTCGACCTGGTCTGGTAATGGAAGCTGCTCTCTGGCACCTCCTATTACTTAACTTCTTCCATATGCCACCTGCTGCTTTTTGTCCTGCCTGGTTGGCCCCTTAACTTTTCCAGTCACTGGTTACACTATACCTACATATTCATGCAACCACCTGTTTTCTGAGATTCTTCTTGAATATTTTGACCCTTGAAGATGAAGCAACTACGTTGTCTCAAAACACTGGGAACCAAATACCCAGTGATGCATCATGATATTCCAGGAGGGAGGAGAAAAAAAAAAAATATGTCAATTAATCTGACTGCAGTATGAGTCCCATTTTCGATGAAAGATTTACACAGACAATCTGGACTATCATCTGTAAAAACTGTACAAATACACAGTTGAAGAATAAAAGACCAACTTGATGCCACTTGCTATTTTATTTTACTTCTTATGGGCTCAACGTGTTTTGGATATTAATATATCCATCATCAGGAGCTTGCAACTGTTTATTGAATTACCACATCGGGCGTTTTGTTCTTGGTTCGTTGTGTGTTGGAGATTTTGTGTGGCTGGGTTTGAGTAGTGTCCGTGTTGATGGCTGAAGCCTGCAACACGGACATTACTCAAACCCAACCGCACCAAATCTCCAACACACAACAAACCGAGAACAAAACGCCCAATGTGGCAATTCAACAACACAGTCGCAAGCTCCTGATGATGGACACATTAATATCCGAAACACGTTGAGCACATAAGAAGTGAAATAAAACAGTAAGTGACATCAAGCTGGTCTTTTATTCTTCAACTATTACAATGATGCACGGTCCAATAAACATAAGATGTACAAATACATGTCGTCAGTTCGCAAGATCTGCTCCAAAAATCATATGATGGACCAAGCAAAACAAAGATTAGGACTGATTTTTTATGTCTCCCACCTAAAACATAAGCCCATGTCTATTAAGGGATTAGCATCTGAATTTGCATTTCAAATTATGCAAATACACATTACCAAAATTGCATGTACCACAATTTCTTAATGCCTAACTTCCAATACACCCACAAATGATGGTAGTGACAGTTCATAGCCCAAAATATTTATTACAATAACATAACAAAACCCCCAAACTTACTAAGGAATGTCAACTGTTTTAAACAGTTAATTCTTCGTACAGCCACTACATCTTTAACCCCAAAATGACACAAGCCACTAGAAGATGCATAGAATGAGTGTGCAGATCACACAGGGACTTTAGCAGGTGAGTGGTGCACATCCACGTCAAATGTGTCTTAAGTGTTCTAGCCTATCCCTTTCACAGACAATAAAGTAATAAGTTGTTCATCCATTACACCAAACAAATGATGTCAAATTTCAGTCTCAATGCACTATAGCTTTCAGAGAGCCTTCATGTACCTGTCAAGAAACTGTCTTGAATTATTCCTGTCTTTATAAGTGCACAAAAATATACTAGCACATAATAATTGCACCTTTTAAATTAATAAATAAACAAAATAACAAATACCTATAATTATTAACAGAAATCTCATTATTGCATATCAACCATGCTGATGAACTTCAAATTTCAGATTCATATACCTCCATTTTACAGCCCTACAATAATGGAAAATTAGTAAATTTTTAACTTATTTTTTTAGGAATGGTCAGGACTGTTTCAGATGTAAAATAAAAATAAACAAGTATCCACCTATCAAGTTACAGTGTTACTATTGCAATGGTTTAGAATATGATGTCAGATGAATATAAAATATTCTCTGTGAAGACAAGTTACCTACCTTTAAGAAAACACACATCAAAATACACTCAATCTAACTAAATTAAACAATGTTAAAAGTATTCCTGGTGCACAGTCAACAATGTGTTTCTGAACAACACAATAAGCTCATTTCATGATTTGAAACAGTAGTTTAACACGAGGAATGGAAAAAATCCAACAGCCTACAAACATGATAAACAGGGAAAAGGTCTCCCTAACAAATGCAATAGTGAGAGATATGCACAGAGAGCTCAACAACTGTAATACAAAGAATGGATAATGATAAAAGTGCAGCACTGTGACATACCCTACATTAGGGTATTCAATGTTTATATTTCACTCACATCTCTTCTCAGCTGCCAAATACATAACTGGAACTTGATGCAAGTACTTGCTAATCATATCACTTATGAGCCATGTTTTCCTTCAATAACAAACAAATTTTGGCAGTGAACAATGAATGTAAGATATCCCTGTTTATCACAATGTGACCTCATGATTGCTGAGCTGCAAACTATGGAATAAAGGTAACTAATATGTAACCACAGCAAGTAATAAAGAACCATCACCAACTGCATGTTGAACTTTCCCAAATTGTGATGTAGTCACAACAAACCAATTACTGCAGTTATTGGTACGGTACATTCCATTATAAATAGAGAGAATTTTCACACCTTCCTCAACAACCCTATAAATCAGATCAACATGGACATCTTTGGTACAAGATTTATATCTGCAGTTTCCATATACGATGGGCTACAGATACATATTTCTTCGAGCCCCACTTCCTGATAACGACATTAGCGTGGCAGTGATTGGTCAGGGCCTAACCATTCAAGGCCTGAGCTAAATGACATACATCCCCAAGCACACCTGTGAAATAACAATTAACAAGAGCTTCGGCTAATACGATGTGGAGAGAAACAGTGTCAGCCCACATGACACTGCTCTGAAATTACGCTCTGGTAGACATATGAATATAGCCCAAGAACCACTAAATTCATTACCCTAAACTTCTCCAATATGTTTAACCAGAACAGTATATAACAAGCTGAAGCAGACAATGGCAAATACTGCCCAGCTTCTGTATAAAGAAAGTCCACACCAGCAACAAGGAGCACTTTGAAAATGGGCATATATTCAAACACTCTCCATTCCTTCAATGTCATTTCTGTATCTGAAAACAAAACAAATACAATTCACAGAACATATGTTTGAAAGGCAGAAGAGAGTAAGCTGAAACACATACTTTCCTTCCCTACATATATTAATTGTGGTCAATGTAACTACGAATGTAATATGTTCCATTTGCAGTACACATTTTGACAAAAGTGCTGTCATGTGTCTGGACTGCATCATTCACATATTACCAATATAAAACAGCAAGAGAAGATAAGCTTCTGGGTAGAAATCCACAGTATGCACTGTTATCTGTTGGGAATTACAAATTAATGACTATACAACTTAGAAATGTTTTGCATAATTCATAAAAAAATTATTTTACACAAAGTTGTGACATTTGCTCATACCAAATGCCAACAGTTATATCACTATGAAGCAAAGCTACATACTTATGTTATGTTATGTTATGCAACAGCCTTACAGCTGCTACAGATTGTATAAAAATAAAACTAACATTTACAAATGATTATAGTTTCTGACTATTTGTTATCATGCAGAATTTCAGGATGCTACATTACATGTCTGTTTCTGCACACACTGACAAGAGCTACAATGATGGTAGCACTCTCAGTAGGAAACAAAAATATGTACAGCTAGGGTATTCACCAGAGGCATGATGCTCAAAACCACCCAAAGTACACAGCACTAACAATATATAAACAGAGTTTTTAAATGGGTTATTTAATTGTGCTGTCAATTGCTAATATTGTGTAATCAGCAACAGACGAATGAATATGGAGCAATGGCAGAATGATAATGACAGGGAAAAACCAAACCATATTGAGAAAAATCTGTCCCAATGCCACTTTATCCACTATGAATCCAATGTGGAGTGGCATGGGACTGAAACTGAGCCTCCACAGTGACAGGCCAGCAACTAACTGCCTGAGCCATGGAAGAGACTTACAAATTACCAGATTTCTCACAATCCAATAAAATGTGGTGAACTGGTGTATGGAAATAGCCTACACATTTCCAGATTTCAATGCACGTCATATTCAGTTAATGTTATATGAGTACTCTTACCAATGACAAGTTTTGTTGGTTATGATCTGTCTGAATGTCGTCACTGAACCCACGAGGCTGGGACCCAGAGGGGCTCTGTTTCTACTCTGTTCACAGCTCGTACCAGTTGTTCAAATGCTGCTGACAAATCTGCATTTTCAATAACTTCATCAAACAGGTGCCCATACAAGAAATCTATACGTTCACTACTATGTAGCATTTCCTGAAATTCTTCATCCTGAAATCCAAGAGAAAAACTATTTGGCAAAGCTTGTATGCAAGTTTTCTTCTGTGCAATGGACAGGAATCGCACTGTGAGGCATACAACCCTACTTCAACAGTTCACAGTAGTGACAAATACTGGGATGGACAACAAATGCGCATACTTGTTTGGCCACATTAAAATTATGTAACGACAATGAATAGAAAAAACTTCCGCCAAATTCTGAAAATATGTGTACTGAACACGACAGCTTTCAACACCGCCATCTTCACACAGATGTCTCACTTGTACTACGGCCACATGGATTGATTCCTTCCACATCTTCCCCGAGCTCTTGTGATTCATCCTTCAGCACACTTTGCTACATCTCACCTCAATCTCTGCTAGCAGTAAGTACTATGCATTGACTGATATTAGGCTACAGAGAGCTGGCAGGGATTACGACAGCCCCCTTTTTTTTACAAGGTAATGTTGTGCTCAACAAGTTTTGCAATGGAGTATTATCAATATTAAGAGCAATCATACTTACAGTAAAGCCTCTGGAATTATTTTCATCAAAGGTTGATCTGGCATATGCTGCATTACGAGTTTCTTTCAGGATGTCAAATGGTGGTGGTTTAATGTATATTATGTATGGTTTCAATTGTGGAATCCTCAGCATTTTCAAGGCCTACAAACAAAAGGACAAAATACTGTCTCTATGCAAACTGTACAAGGTACAACACAAGACAAATGTTGACAGGAGAACTGACTTGGTAATGAGGATTCAAGATGCAGACATATCCTGCATTCACTAACGACTTCACGCTTTCTGCAGAGGTACCATATAAATTTCCTTTGTATTCTCCAAACTCAATAAATTTTCCAGCTTCAATTTCTTCTTCCATTTTTTCCCTTGTTACAAAAAAATATTCTTTTCCATTTACTTCTCCATGTCTCATGGGACGAGATGTGTCTGAAACAAAATTACATCACATACTTGTATATTTATAATTACAAATACAGAAATCTGTATCAACAATCTTTAAATAAAGCAAAATAAAACAAAAAGGAAGAGAACCAATGGAAGTATTAATATAAAAGATGAAATACATTGAATTATGAAGTACAACAATAAGCATGAATAACTACTGTATAAGGGTGTCCAATGTGCTCTACCTTCACCCAAATTCTACAATAGGTAACTCCCTGTTTTACAGTGACTAGACCCATTTAAAATACAGAAACATGGCATGTCACTTTTACCATGTCCCTGAGTACAGCATCCATTAAGAGACGGCCTGATAGATACTTGCTTTCTACGTGATAAAGCTTCTGCATTCAAGGAAATGATAAAAATGACACTCTGTTATGGGATTTGATTAAACAAGAATGCACTATTCTAGTGTGAATTAATAGGAGATTTCTAGGTTTGGTTACTGATTTCAACCGGGTTGCCATTTTTAAAAGTCACACATTAAGAAAACAGATTTACGAGGTGCTACCCAAAATTTCCGAGAATTTGAATTATCATGCAAACCATTAGCACTACGAACTTGCATCTTTATAAGTGCATGTGTTTCTGAGTTTCGGCTGTTTTCTTTATGCCGTTTTCATGTGTGTCTGCTAATATTGAAATGGTGGATGTTAAGGAGCAAAGAATTTACATTAAATTTTGCTTCAAGCTCAACAAAACTGCAGCTGAAACCAACCGAATGCTAAAGGAGGCCTTTGGTGAGGAAGCTTAAAGCCAAGCAAGAACATATGAGTGGTTTAAGTGTTTCAAGAATCTGTGGAAGATCATAAACATTCTGGTCGACCGTCCACACGCCCAACTCCAGAAATGATTGCGAAAGTGCATGAAGTTATCCTAGAAGACAGACTATCCACAATGTTTGTAATCATGTTGGACTGTCATATGGGTCATGTCAATGCATTCTAGTGGATGAACTGAACATAAGATGAATTGCAGCAAAGTTTGTTCCTCGTCTCTTGAACAATGACCAGCAAGACCATTGGGTTCAGGCGTGCACCGAGCTGCAAAAAGCAGTTAGACATGATCCTAATTTCCTGTCCAGGGTCATAACTGGCGATGAATCAAGGCTGTACAATTATGACCCGGCAACAAAGCAGCAGTCTTTGCAATGGAAGATGCTGTCCTCTCCGTGACCAAAAAAAGTGCGCCAAGTTCGTAGCAACATCAAGTCAATTCTGTCATTTTTTTTTATATTCAAGGAAATGTGCATAAGGAGTTTTTTCCACATGGTCAGACTGTCAATGGGAATTTTTACTGCGAGGTTTTGAGATGACTGAGGGAAAATGTGAGGCGCAAACGGCCTGAGATGTGGAAGAACAGAGACTGGTTGTTGCACCATGAAAATGCGCCTGCACACACCTCATTCGTTGTGAGGGAATTCCTGACAAAAAATAACACGACCACTGATCCCCACCCTGCCTACTCACCTGACCTGGCCCCCTGTGATTTCTACGTGTTCCCTAAAATGAAACTCCGGTTGAAAGGGCGGCATTTCGTGTCCATTGAAGAGATCCAAGCAGAATCCCAACTGATACCAAACATGCTAACGCCAGCAGACATCAATGAGTGCTTCCAAAAGTGGCAAAATCGTTGGGATCGTTGTATACAAGCCCAAGGTGACTACTTCAAAGGTGACAGTGGAAATTAGGACTTAACAGTAAGTATTCATGTTATTACCAGCAAATTCTTGGAAATTTTGGGCAGCCCTTCGTATATATTCAAATGAAAAAAATTATCACTTTCTTTGTAAGTCCATTTGAAAATTATTTTTATACTTTAGCAAAGGTGTATGCTTCTTGCTACCTTCTTTAAATGAGAAGAAGAACGTAAATTCCCAAAAACAACTTCCAACACATACTTTCCTTTAAATGCTTCATCCATACATACACACTAGTAGAAACTGATACAATTCTGAGTGCCCAACATTTACTACACATCATCAAAGTGTTATAGAACAGAGGCTTTTTAAATCACAGGAAAAACCAGCACTTATTTTACTTTAGAGTATTCAGAACTTCTCTTCTTTCTTCTTTCAGCCTTTCTTTCTTCTCCCTTCCTTCAAATTGTACAACTTCACATATATCTTAGGGAAAAATAATGCAAGGATGCAAGCTGGACTTAATAGGCTTAGAATATGATCCAACAATAAATTCTGTGGTGACAATATAAGCTTCAAGTTCCACTGTGATAGGGACAGTTACACAAGGAAAACACTACATTAACAAAATTAAGACACCATGCCTTCAAGAAACCTTATTTTATGCAACCAATGTTCCTGAAAGTAAATGAAAGATTATGCTGGAGACTGGCTTCATAAACAGTAGTACACAGATTCCAGCAGTAATATAAAATGTAGTACAGTTGTTCCAGAAGTATGATAAATACAGAAATCATGTCATCTATACTGCCTTACAAGGATTACAAATATTCACCAGTTCTGTTTGAGGTTTGATGAATTTTGCAGGTCTATGCAACCTAGATTCCGGAATGAATGTTTCACACAAAGAAAAGAAAGGAAACAAACTATAATACTTACATGGGATTGGAGTCTTGTATTTTTCCTGGTCTGTAGCAATGAGTCTTCGCTTGAGCTCATTGCGCCCAACACCCGGAGGCCCGATGAGTACTACGGGTCTGTGAAGCCCCGGGCGTGGGTAAAGTTTTGCCACTTCCTCGTATGTGGCAATCTCCTCACGGTCAAAGTCATCATTCTCGGCTGTGTCATACATAATCTTTTTAGTTTTAGGTTTAGAGGCACAGCGAGGGGACTTAGGGGACTGACACCCAGGGAGGACTGAAACAGAGCACAAACCTACAGGGAAGTTAGCGGGCAGCAAATGTAAGCCTAACGACCAAACCACATCGCTGTATGATCCTGAAATATACCAGAAACAAAGGTACCTCAAGTCAATATGGTAAGTTTCAAAACATCAATAACTGTATCTAACTAAACACATCTATTGTAATTAATAACGAAAACAGTTAATAATAAAGTTGCTTATCAATTCAATGTGCTAACAAAAAATACCAGAAGCAATCAACTATAAAATATAACTTTTAAATACAACAGGTTTTTTTATTAGCTCAAAGTTCCAAAAATATTTGTTATGATGTAATACTACTTAAAATTTATGTACAATGTTTTGATTTTAATGTGTTCAAACTACAAAGCATTATACATTAAAGATGTTTCCAAAACAGCAAGTAAACTGTAATAATCAAAGCTTCTGTACTTGGTTAAACCCAAGCAAAACCATGCTGTAGAATTCCAGAAGTAAGAAACAAAATACTACATTTAATACAAGGCTTAAGATAGTCAGTGCAGTTGCAATGTCAACAACTCACATTTACCATCAGGAAGGGGGGAGAAAACTAAGTGTAATCTGCAACCAGAGATATACACACATGCCAGCATCAGCAAAAATTACACTCTTGTTACTTAATAATAAACACAATTCATCTTCTTAATCCTATATACAAGTTAGTAACATTCTCTGAGTACAGGAAGTGAAACACAAATTTCAATTAATTTGCCACTCGCTAACTTTATAATGAGTAGTTGTATTACACATTTACTAGGTTAGGAGTAAAGATTCCAAACACAGGGCATTTCATTTAAATTGGCAAGATTACAATCATCAACAAACAGGGTGAAACACATAGTGAATTATTAAAAAATTCATACTCGAGTGTACTAATATGTCTTTCATGTAAATGCTGTCTGGCCAATAAAATCTAAATAACAAGAAAGGTAAAGGTGTCCCTGTGCACACCATGAAAGGGAATTTGATATAATTTCATGTGTTCTTAACCTGGGTACCAGACAGAGGTTAGTGCTCAGCTTCAGCCCCAGCTGCTTTATCCCAGAGATAGATTCCTCATTACCCAATGAACAAGATGCTGAGTAGGAACACAGCAGGTATGGACACTTCAGAACAGAGAAAATTCTTCTGCCCCTCACAGGAATTAGATCATAATTCCTTGTAAAAGCAGCCCATAGCCTGATCACAATACTGACTATGCTGATGGCTCCCACTAAATTATACGGCAAATTAAACTAAGATACTTTCTGCCAATCAGCAATAAATAAAAAATGTTTCAAAGTCTGTGCAACTAATTTCAGAATTTCCTTCTTTACAAAGAGAGTTCAAATGAAACATCCTGTGTACGATAAGTCAAGAATATATGCAGTATCTATCTACCAATGTGAAGAAAGACACTATATATTAAAGTGAGGTAATAAAAATACATTCCTTGAAACTTTTACCACTGGTCCCTATCTCACCTTCTTCTGTCTTTTTATCCTGCTGGCTTCGCTCATGTAGAATTCTGCGTTCCTGCAGTGCTCGGCTAGGTATCAGTCCAGCCCTCATATTGCGATCCCCTTCCCTCCGGGCCTGCCACCTTATAAGCACAAAACAGACCAGATTAAATTTCAAAACTCAAACCTGCTACAAAGTAAGCAACTAAGCACAGAATTACTTAACACGCCCAACAGCCATAACAACTATAATTTGTTAGAACTGCAAAACAGGAGATGGGCTGATAGCAACATTTTCTAAAGAAACTGTAACCTGATACTCAACAAACATGATCGCACCACAACATGACACCCTCATATCTCATATTGTACACCTTTATGTGGAGGGTATTCTAAGACATGTTAGTGAAGGCAAGTTTTAATCAAGAAAACCAAGCCAATCTACTTGGACTGCTTCAACCTGAAGATGTAGGCACTCCTTTAGAACATAAGAAACTATTTAATGGTCGACTGGTGAAACATTCCAGACAACTTAAATCTTCATCAAACCAAAAGCTGAGAACTGCTGTCTTCTGACATATTACACGTCATACTTTGGATTGCTACATTTTTAAGGAATGTGCTGTCTCCAACTTTTACACTGATGGTGCAGACAGCAACCTAACAAACCACAAGCTTCATTACAGTTTAACTTCATAACTACACTAACAGAATTAAGTAGAGACGACTCAGAAGGTCCAAGAACACACAGCAAATAACACTGCAGCTACTCAAGCATGGCTTGCCTCAATTTTATGTCATCAATTCATGCTTTCAAACGCATATTGGTAACCATGCTTTGACTTGTTATAGCAAAATACATGTTGAAATTTATAAGGGAATTATTTAAAAACAAAGAAAGTTAGGTACCTGATTCACTAAATTCCATCTCACTATGTTTTACTGGTGCTACAGTGATAGGTCAGTACAGCCATATGTAAGCAACAAATCTGATATAAAGTGAGAGAAATAATGCATGAACTTACCAGTAAGCATCATCTTGGCTTACAATGTGTAACACATCTCCCTTTACAAAATCAAGTCCTGCCTCTTTGCATGGTATGTAGGGATCAGTTGAAGACAAATAGTCGAAATGGGCACGAACTCGAACTTTACTTTCCCGTACACCTACTTTCCCATCTGCTGGAACCAACTTGAAGGTTATTGTCCCTTCAGAATTTTGCTGTAACAGACATGGAGAATCTATGTAATTCACATCTGTCTATCTCAACTCCACACTGAAACCCTACTTATTTAACCTTTTACCTTGCATATCCATTCTCAGGCTGTTCACTACCTTCTTGGTATATAACAGCTCTTCATATATGAATACATACTTGACAGGTCATACGGATCACATCCTCTATATCACATCCCAATTTCTTTAAGAACAAATATTAATTCTATTTAACTTAGTTTCATAAAAAAAATGAAGAAGAAAAGATTAACTCTATGCGGCACAAGTAATAAGACTGGTCTACAGGTAAACTGAAAGAAGTCAAAGTAATGTGTACCTGATTACACAACAAAATCACAACACAAAGATAGTTTCAAAACAAATACCTGAAATGACAGTTGAGGGTGCTTGAGAAAAGTTCAATGATAAATTCTGGATCAGCAAGACAGGAAACAGCAGCAGGATACAGAAAATTACACAGTGAAGAGATCCATTATGTGTTCTTCAACAAATAATATAAGGGTGACCACATCAGTATAAATGAGACACACAGGTCATGTAGCACACACACAAAATTTTTCAAAGAAAATCTGAATGGAACAGATCACACTGGGAATCTAGTACACATATGGTGAATGACGATAAATTCAGAATCTTCAAGAAACAAGATATGAGGGTATGGACAAAGTTCAAATGGTGTGAAATCTGTTAACTGGCTGAGCGACAAACAGATCCTCAGACGCATGGAGTTATATACGTGTCTGGACATGTGTGAGTGTGCAGACACAACACACACACACACAGTTGGTGTGGTTGGCCCTTCCTATTTGTGGTCTTTTTGTAAGGCAAAGTTTTAGCAATGGTGGAAAAATAGTAATAGAGGGAGTACAGCTGGGGTAGGGGTTACTACAGGCCTGGGCTCAAGTGGCATGAGGTTTAATTCACACACGTAACAATTTTCTCCCCTGGCCTATACTGCTTCATGGAATTCAAGGGGACTGGCCTTGGTGCAGCCCTGTTGTTGTGTCTGTAAATCAGTTGTATAATTTGATAACAGTATTAGCTCTGCTGCAGTATGCACATCAGTCATCTTTAAAGGGGAGATGTAGCATGAGGATATAGCGGAATGGAGTAAAACGGAGGTAGTCTAATACATTTTTTTTTGGTTAAGTATTGAACAGCACAGAGACGTTCCTTTCAGAAGTTCGCTGGAATTGTAAGAAGGCAATCTATGAATAGGGGCAGCTTAGCTATTAGAAATGTACATACTCAAGTACTGTGTTGTTTTGGTAAGTTTAAAAGGAAAGGAGAATCACACCCACTGAAGCTTTATTATGCTACTTCCCTCTAAGTTCTAATGTAAAGTTATCAAAAAGCCACTTACATAAAGAATACAAATAATATAACTGGTTTAACTATAGGGTCCAGCAGAAATAGTGAACTAATTATAAATACGAATAACATTTTTACTGAAAGTAATTAATAATTTTAGCACATTATAATTTATTATTGTGCTTACAATTGCTTTTACAAATGTTTCACATTTTGAGTACAATGTCTTTTAGGTAGCCACAACCCTCACACACAGGTGCACATGAGTTGTGAAGCTGCACATGACTTCTTGAAGTGTTTCATCCAAAACTTTGATGATTTCCTCTTGCATTACTTAGTTGAGTGCATTTAATCCTACACACTATCTATTGTACACTTCACTTTTCAAATAACCCCACAGAACAAGTCGGGTGCTGTTAGGTCTAGCGAACAAGGAGGACATGGCACATCACCAAAATGAGAAATCACCTGCTGTGCAAACAAATAACAAAGCACAGACATCCTAATCACTGTCATGTGGGACGTAGCACCATATTGTTGAAACCACAAGTTATGGTTTGGTGGTAGCTGTGGGGCTAGAAATTCATTTATCATCTCTCTGTAATGTTGTGATGTGACTGTGACAGCTTATATGTCTTCATCTTCAAAGAAGTAGGGTCCAATGACTCCAATAGACCAAACGGCACAATAAATAGTAACTTCTGGATCATAAAGGGGACCATGGTGAAGTTTGTGAGGATTTTCAGCTGACAAGTATCGAATGTTCTGCTTATTAACTGTGACATGTAAATGAATATTTGCCTCAACACTCATCAGAAGGTTGTTTGGCAGGTCAGGATTTTCAGTCAATATTCCCTGAAACTGACGACAAAATTGTAAGCATACCTCTTTGTTCCAATCACCAAAAAAATGCACAATTTGTAATTTGTATGGTTGAAGATTCAGATCATTAAGCAGGATGCACCAAAAACTTTTGTCAGACATGCCTAACACTTGAGTGTGCTTACTTGCAGGTTGCCTCAGACTGTGGAAATGTTCTCAGGCGTGCAAACTGAGGATGGCTGATCAGGTGGCTTTTTACATGTGATACAGCTTTCCATCATGCCACTGCCTTACCCATACACAGATTGCATTTGGAGATGTGGCTTCTTGTCAATTCATTTCATAACAAAATCCATGCTCAATCTCTGTAATGGACCCCATCCAAATAAACAGTTCCACAACACACACATTCTCTAACTCTTCAACACTCCACTCTGACTATCTTCTAAGGTCGCTGCTTTAGTTACAACACCTGTATGCCATGATACCTTAGTGGAGAAGCACATTAACTAAAATTTCAAAATGCTTCACTATTTCTGCCAGAACCTATATATTACATAATGTTTGTACATGCCTATGCTACAGCTAGTTTACTAGTGTGGCATAAGCAAGCAACTAAATGCTGATACAGAACCACAACCTTCCCTTCTGAATACAGTCATAGACACAAGGTGGCCAGTAGCAAGGAAATACCATGCCATGAAGGCATCAGGCATAACTTTCATACTAGATGGTGATGAGTTATCAGTTTCATGCCAAGGCCACTCCAAGTTCATGGAGAGAATCACTCTCTACACTGTACAGAGCGATACTTAATGGAGCCAACACAGTGTGGCACCATATAAGATTTACGACTCAGTTTCATTCAAAGAGGTACAATATTATTACTCACCAGTATTTTGAGGACATCATTAGGTGTTTTGCCTTCAACATTAATACCATTAACTTCACATACTTCGTCCCCTACATGGATCAGACCGGAGCGATCTGCAGCCCCTCCATGCATAATTCGGGCAATAACAATCTTCCCTGTTTCCTCATCTGTTTTTATTGTTGCACCCTGACAAAGAAATTAATTTCAACACAGCAACTTCCAAATACACCATAACAAGATGTTGAAATCCTTATTAAAACTATGAACACTGTATCAAGGATTAGTTACACACTAAAAAAACTATTGAGGATTTAATGCTGTCACAAAGCCATTTGTATTCTGCATAAACTAATGTCTGTATATCTGTGGAATTACTAGCTACAACACAACAAATAGCAAGCAATCAGATATATAAATTAACTGTGAATATCATCTTTGGTACGTACAACCTGCACGTAACTAAAAGAAAATAAAACAAAAAGCAGAAATATTGTCAAAACTTCATATTGCAGTTTTCTGCATTATGATATAATATAGCTTGACAACATAACAAGGCTTAGGAGAAGTATACTGAGGTGAAGTAGTGCCCTGAAGATGACATGAGCATTTAACTCTGAAACTATGGTATCAGATTACCAAACTGCATGGTGACAAAACTCAGAAAGTCAAAATTTCAATCTTAAACACTGTTAATACCTCAGTTTTTACACTGACACGAATTTTGTTTGGTTGGAAGGAAAAACTTACATAAACATGTACGCTACACACCACATCTGGTTCACTGTCTCACTTTTAAAATATTATAGACACAGCTGACATAAAAATTAGATAACAATACACAGGAGATCTAAAGAAAAAAAAATACTGTCACACATTCACAAAGCATACCCAGAAAATCTATTTTGTACATTAATGACAAACTGTAATTTTTTTTCAGCTGAAAACACGAACTTCATTATTCTTCTTTTTATCATATTTCTATGTAAGAGGTTGTACAGTTTACCAGTAGATCAAATAAGCTGCAAAAATCAGTATACTTAATAATCACTGACACTTTTATATTCCACCTCAGATAAGTAAAATTAAATCATTGAAATAACCATGATACCATGCCTAATATACTAAATATGATACTTCCAGCAATCAAGGAAAAAAATTTGAATGTAACAAAGCAGGCACACTACACAATTATACAATGATTAAAGGAATACCACAAATAATTACACTCTGAAAAGATCACCAGAGCTGGGTCTCTTTGTAATAAAGCTTTACTTTTGGAATTAAAGTAAAAGAAGTACACTGGATGTGAAATGTTAAATGGATTAAGAATGTGGAGACTAATAACTTCCCATTTCATTAATGTGCTTTAATAAGCAGCCACAATACAAGCAAAAATGAGGTATAATGGACAAAAGCAGAGTAACAATACATATGTGACTACAGAAGGAAGTCTTCATTGCACAAATTTAAATTACCATCATACTCTAAATAATGGAATTACCACACAAAACTTTCAATGTCTAAGTATGATGTTGCAGTCCCTTTCACTAAGTCCACAAAGAATTTTCACTGAAGATAAAAGATTTTATAAAAGCAAGCCTACATAAACATGCAGCTATTCCTTTCACATTTTCTCTTGAAATCACATCGTCTTGTGAACTGAGTGATCCAAGGGGAAATGCATTTCACTGTTATTTTTATATATCAAAAGCAATTCTGATATGGATTTGTTATGACTTATTCCCTATTTACAAACTACTAAATTTGGGAGTTTCCCAGCAGTTTCTCAAATGGAATTGAAATATCCATAATAAAATACAAGTTGGGTCTACATTTTAACCTATGGCCCTGGGGTTGACTCAGCCTCTAACAGAAACGATTACCAGGAGTATTTCCTGGGGGTAAAGGCAGCCGGTGCGTAAGGCTGACAGCCTACCACCATCTTGTGCCATTGTCACGAAATCTGGGAACCTTAACTTCCTGGAACCCTCTGGGCGTGCCCAGGACTGTAATGGGACTGCTTTACCTTTACCTTTACCTACATTTGAACACTCATGCAAAAAAAAAAAAAATAATAAAATTGTTCAGCAGGAAAAAAATAAACTTTTTTTGTTTGTTACTGCAGACCACGATGTGTTGGGTAGAACAATCCATGCTTATTATTTCGAAGTCCCAGGTATGAAATGTTGCCTGCAGACTGACAGTTTTCAGTGGGTTTCCTCAATTTCCCCAGAACAGTTCTGGGGCAGTAGAGCACTTCACTCTTCTGGGATGTTACATGACATAGGTTAGCAGCTGGTTACCAGTGTTTCAGGATGGTCCCTCAGTCTCATCTTCAACAGTCCAGCAGTCCAAGAAGCATGCCAGGAGCAGGAGGATGCATTAAATGTGGAGAATCGTGTGGGTGGTGACTGACTCTTGGTGAAAGTAATGGAGCCAGTCAGGTTCCCAGAGTGTGAAGTTTCTTCTTCTTCTTCTTCTTCTTCTTTTTTTGTTTATACTCTGGCAACTCCCCTTCCTGTGCCTCTTTTCAACTTTCCCCCATGTCCTGGTAGCAACTTCAAGCTCCAGCAACCTGTTTATTCCCTTGTGCCCAGATGACTCTCCTTTCTTAGTTCACTTCTTTCCTCCTGGCCAGGCAACTCACCTCCTTCCTCCTGTGTTTCACTTCTTCATTTTTCCCTTTCATCTGGCATCTCCCCTTACAGCACCTCTTTCATTTATTAATTTTTCCACTTTCACTCTGTTGCATTCCTTTTTTTATATACTCCCACATCCTAGTGGGAACTACACACTTCAGTAACCTGACTTGCTTCTTTGCTTTCATTGAGAACCAATCACCACACACACATCATCCCTTGTACAACAATGCAGCCATCTCTTCCTGGTAATCTTTTTGGACTGCTTGACATATGAAGATGGGACTGACAGGTTGTTCCAAAACACAAGAAACCAACTGCCAACCTATGCCATGTAACATCCCAGAAGATAAAAGGCCTCCTTTACCCATGGTGGAAGCCTAAACTCTGGGATGGTGACTGAAAATTGCTTCCATAATTAACCTTCAGAATCCTTTAATTCCAACCATCTGCCATCAGATGCCACATACCCATAACCTATGCAGGTGACAAAGTGACACTAAGTGAACCAATAAAGACATTATTCTTTGCATTGGTGCATCTGAGGTCTCCTTGCTGCTGGGATATGGCGCAGCATCACTGTGTGATTGATGCCTGACAGGTATTTCTTGTTATTAAAGGATAAGACCTACAATTGGTAGAATACATGATGTGTGTGTGGGAAAAAAAGATATGGATTTTTCAGATGAAATCTTACTGGTATGTAAATGGGATAACATGAAACTGAACCTTAAGTAAGAAAGTTATATTGATATGCATTCAATACATCAGGCATACAAGGGTGCTGACGGCATCTGCTGATGTGCCAAACATTCAAATTCCACATCTGGGAATTGCTTTAGCATTTATTAACAACAGTTTACTGACCATAACTAGAGATTTTCAAAAAACAAACTTTCTATGCAACATGCTTTGAAACTCAAGAAAAAGCACACCAAGGCACTGTGAATGACACCAAAATACTAATCATGCTCTGAGGAAAAATTGTGCATCATGTCAGGACAGTTGTAACCTAGGATTAAGAAGGATAAAGCAGGAAACAAGGATATTCAACATCAATAAGTGTTTGTAATTTACACCAAACTAACCACTTCAAGCCCATGTTCTGCTCTCATCCCTTAAAATACGGAAGTAATGAAATAACAATGCAGACAACCAAGGCAGATAACTGCAGGAAGTCAATATAACAAATGGGTTTTTTTTTTCCATTTTTGTATTTAATTAATTTCTCATACACACTGCAAGTCACAGCACAACTGACACTTCTTTTTGAAAAATTAATATTCAAAGGCATTCACAGTTTTTGACATTTATTTTGAGTAGAAAGATGATGTTTTGTAGGTATTTTATGGCTCATGTGTGTGTAACAAAAGAGCTGACAGGATTCAGGATGCCAAACCCATCAAAAATTAATATACTCGTACATACATCATGACATTAGGTGTACACCATGTCAAATGAGACTAAAGGTGTTCTAACATGCATTCTATGTGAAACACCCAAAGGAAACTGCACAGAAAACAAACAAGTTCTCTAATATTCCAACTTCTTTGGCATGTATGTGGTAGGATGTTTGGAAGAGGGAGTCATCAGCACTGAAACAAAGAGGACAGAACCTTAAACTTGTCCCTTAATCATTTCGTTTCTTTCCTCAAATGGTTCATGGTGTATTTCAACAAAACCGTATAATAACGACTTGTGTGTTAAGCTCTCCATAAAGAAAAACAAAACATTAAGGAACAGTGTCTACTAAGTACTGAAGAACCATTTGGTCTAGGAAGACTGCCAGGATAAAATTATTTAGTATTTTTAGGAGTGTAAAGGGGGAAAGTATGAACTACAATTCAATAGTGCAGCCAAATGCATGGAAAAATGAAATGACAATGGTACACGTATGGAAAATTCTGAGGTGTGAAATCTCCCACTGCAGGACAGAGAAACTTACCACAATGGGCTCAACAGTTTGGGCACCACTCTGTGCAAGCAAGTTATAAAAAGAATAGATGTAGAGATTTATAAAAGCCTTCAAAGCAACATGAAATATATAAGTAAAGCCTTGATGAACTATTTATAGACATGTACTATTAATGTATAAAACCATGAAAAATACAGAATATACAACAATATTCTTAAACAGTTATGTGGAATGGTATTTTTTATTACAGTAAAAACAGACACAATAGTTAGGTTGGCACAGGGAACATACAGGCAAGAAAAGTATATGATGAAAAGACTGAGAACTCTTATGGAAATATTAAAACTGTTCACACATGAACTGCAAAGAAAATTCCAGTAAATATGTTAAACTGCATCCTGTATGTTACGATACATAACCACAAAATTCTATCTGAAAAATCAAATGCCAGTTTAACTTTAGTAATAAAGTCCCTGTTAAAACCTATACAAAATTCCTCATATTTTCAAAATGAACAAAGCATAAAATAAAGAATACAACTGGGATAACATACCAATGGCTCATTGCTCTTCACTAGCTGCACAATTTTAATCGTTTCTTCATCTTCGTCCACTTCAAGAGGTATTTCAGGCAGTCGTGGGAAATAGTCTTTCTGTGCTACTGCATCATGTGCACAAAGCAAACCCTACACACACAGTTTCAAAAAGAGATTTCATATTCTGATTTTGAAGAATCTAAACTGAGACTGCAGTTATGCTAAATTATACAAGAAATACATATAATCTTACTGGAATGAGAAAGCCACACAACATATTAAAGGGCAGAGTTACTTCCCTTAACTTCAATGGAAGTTATGAGTTTATAAGTAAAATACAAAGTAAGAAATGCCTCAGGCAAACTGAATGGTTTTGGGACATACACATTAAAATCATGATTTTGGAGTATCAAAACATGGAATGAAAGAGGCATGAAGATAAGAATTGAAGTAACAAGTACAATACATTTATACACAAGTTTCATTCCATTATTTCTGACACCAATATAATGAGCACTGGTATGTCCCTCTCATTTGGTCCAAAAATTTTATTCTCATGGGAAAACTTAAGTCTGAGCACTGAAGGAAGTATTTGCAAGGCTAGAATGCTAAGTCCAAGCCTCTGTTCTAAGCACAAGGAGTCTATTATACTTTGTCATTCCAATGGTCAACTATCTCTCCAAGAAGATAACGTCTTATTAACCTGATTTACTTATATTCTGAAACATAGCAGGCAGAGTTACAAATGAATGGGAAACATCAGATTTGAGATTCTCAGTGACGTTTCTGAATATTCTATGCCATGCTGCCTGGTAAACGGAAGCTCACATTTGCAAGAATCATGGTGCCTTAATCAACTCTTCCTGGAGTCCTTCATCCTTGAAGATGAATGCACCATGATTCTTTGAAACATCAATAACTATTTACCTATTAACAAAGCATCACATTCCAGAAAATGTGTATCTTCTTCAGGCAGGATTTTACACACACACACACACACACACACACACACACACACACATATACAGGGTGTTTCACGACTTTA
>Ga0136643_10000864_pt1 | contig 35348 bp, 25 predicted proteins | sample TergutLab28metaG_FD_96883 | JGI IMG/M metagenome (GOLD analysis project Ga0136643, IMG submission 96883) | Labiotermes labralis P1 segment gut microbial communities from Petit-Saut dam, French Guiana - Lab288 P1 (version 3) (version 3) | ecosystem: Host-associated > Arthropoda: Insects >...
CATGCTGCCATCATACCAATAACATCAACAAATATAGAAATATTCAATAACTTCATATATAGGAACATTTACTCCCTGATGATGATCCGGAAGGATTGAAACATGTAGGAGTGTTATATTAAAGAAATTTTAATGGATTAGATGTACGTATTTTAACGTGTGTTTTATCAAGTAAATAAATAGTGCAATAAGTTGGTATTTGAAAAACATTGATAACATTGCATGGTAACAAAATGAAAAAAAAAAATGAAAAAAGGGTATTAAGTTGTGCCTGTCATATAAGGAAGAACTCATACAGTGATTGCTTATGTACTGAGGAATTATGGTACTGACTTTTGTATTCTGGGATTTATTAAATAATGTACAGATATTTATTTCATATCTCACATAAAATGCACTGCCTGTCCATTACAAAGACCAGCTGCTTAATGATGTTGAAGGTAATGATTGCACTTAGTCTGCCGGTTGTATGAAACCCTGTGAGAACAGAAAAGTTGTGTTTTGAATGTCAGAGAAGGTGATACACATAGTTACCATTGTGCTTCACGTGTTATGATCACTGGATGTTTTCCTGAACCAATTGTAATGATATAAATACTCTAATGATTTATTAAAGGTACCATGTTTTAAAAATGACTCTAACATGGCTGCAAGAGATCCAGGAGTATGAAGATACATGCAGTGGCATGAACCGTGAAGAAGACATTATTGAAATGGAAATGTGGAAATGTTTATTAAAAGTGGACACACAAGTGGAGGTAACTTACAACCCGTATAATATTTTAACAATGTGTACAGTTGAGAGAATTCAAGGTTTGCAAAAGTATATTTTTAAAAAGCCTGGAAGTCATTAAATATTTTTGGTGTGTCAGTAACAACTGATAAATTGTTGTAACTGATATTTTACAATTTTAGGGTGTTAATATTATCAGCACACATTAATAGTTCTAGCTTACAAAAACTGATAATATTCTAGAGCTATACACCATCCCAGTGATGAGCACTCTTCTTGCATGTGTTTTCTGTAAGTGGACAGTACCCCTGCAGTAGATCTTGCATTATCCATCAGCCAGGACTGAAGCAGTGTTGGATGAGAATAGATGGATAATGGAATAGGTGCTTAAAAAATTACATGCAGCCAAATACAAATAGAATTTTTACCATGTAATTTTCAATTTTGTCAGCATTACACTTTATGTCTTTCACTGTTGGCCTTTCTACTGTGTGAACCAATGCTGGGCTTGTTGTGCATTCTCTTTATGTAAATGCTTAATAATTACAGTTCTTTGAGATAATCCCAGCACTACATGCATAGATTTCTCTGCCATTTACATTAAACATTAAATACCGTTACTTAAAAAAGTTCAGTGGTGTTACATAAAAATAAAGGGACTTTGTAAAAAAAACTCTCATGGTGGCCTGACTTGTGATAAGGAATGCATGCACTTTTCCTTCTGCACCTCTCACACTTAGTGGCTTGCCACTGTCATGCTTAATAGAACCTTATGGTTAATGCAGTGAAAATAATTGATGTTTTACAGTACTTTCTTAATTGGTAATTAGGAAGAAATTTGATAGTCATTATATGCACCATGCATGGTTTTCATTTTCTAGACATACTCACTGTAGTCCCTTATACTTTCTTTGTAAAGCACAGGAAATTTAATATGTCTTCCCCCATTGTTTTTACTCCATGTCAGCATAGGCCATGATTATGTAATGTCATTATCATTACCTGAGCTGGGATAGCATGGTCAGTGACTAATTTATGTGTTGGTCATCTGCGTAATCGTAGTTTGATTCCTGGCATAGTCCAGAGATTTATCTCTTCTCCAAAGCATCCAGACTAGCTCTGGGGCCCACCCAGCCTCATATTTAATGGGTACCAGTGGCTCTTTCCCTGGATGTATAGCAACCAGAGCAGTATCAAGTTTCAGAATGAGTGGCATGCTTACCGGCGACTTTACCTTTTTCACTTTCATTAATTAGTTAACAACGCTCATGGAGCAGAGTCCTGCCACAGCAGCTGATATGAACTTGGACTAGTCAGGGAATTCATCATCTTATATGTAATTTGAAGGTTCATTATTATATTTATAGACTCTGCCACGTTATTTTATCGTGAGTTACTTGAATCCAGTCCTGTACTTTGTGCCCTGTTCCACAGTAAAATAACTGTTCTTTGCAGGAGACATTGTTGCAGAATCTCCCCAATTCAGTGACATCTAAGTTGCTGTGCAGTTCAAAAAGGGAGCTCCAGAAGGTTTCTGGAATACCATATGAAGCATTGACTGAAGAACTGCAGATTACCAACCTTAATGTGTTGATTGGCAGGTTGTTGGACAAGTCAGATGTGACTACTGCATGTAGACTGGAAGTGATGTTCAGTCATCACAATCAGGTAATGTGTTGTGCTGGAATTGTGTTTGACATTGTCTCATGCCTAAGGTGTACTTGATATTGACTGTATTTCTGGGGCTGGCTGCATTGCTCAGGTGATTAGTTGTTGTAATACCAACAGATGCATTTTATTGTGTCTTTTGAGGTTCTAGCAGCTGTAAGTAGAATTACTGCAGTGGTTTGAGATGTGATGTGAATGTTAATACTTTATCAGCCTACTGCCACCACTGTCACGGTAAGAGTCTTCTACCCAGGAGACTCTAATCTTGGTATTTCTTTGCTTTTGTATTGGATTTTGGTGTATGTAGTTAGCATTGAATGAAGAACCCTTTATGGTTGTATGCTAACCACATTTTGTCATTCCCTCATTGCACAATACCACAATATGGTAATACCTTCTCTCCTCACATCATAATTATTTCTATTATGTCATAATCTCTGTCTCCTTTTCTACCTCCTCCTCTGCCACCTACCAATAATCATTCACTTAACCACAACGTTAAGTCATTTTTCTTATGCATAACAACTGTTATTGCTAATACATAGTACTTGACACCTATTCTGAACTTCCGATGAAGAAGTTTATATTTAAGATTAGTAGAGAGAGAGGACAGTTTCAGGATGTGGTGTTGGCAAGGCACAGTGACATACTTGTAGAAGAATAGGATCATCTATTGAAGTAATATTTGATTCAGGATTTGCAGCTCTTGTGGACATGTATGAGCCTGGCAGAGGGAGAGATCACTCCATACCAGCTGAGTGCAGAACACCGGTTGTTGCTCTTAGAACCACCAAGTACATCCAGTGGCACCTACAAACGAAGGACTCTGCAGTCAGTGAGATTACCTTCTGTTTCATCAAGTGGAAGTATGTAAAGCTATGATACAATGTTAAGCAGTGTTTCTGAGTCGCTGAGCATTCATTTGATGAATAATATTTCAGTTTTGTGTTTTTTGACTGTACATTATTATTGCTGATCCCTGGCTATGACATTTTTTATCACTTGGCATTTTAATTTCGTAAGTACAAGACAGGTTTGAGATTTGCATGGCTGTGAAGATTCATATTGTCTTCTGGATTATGACATTACATAGTCATGTACGTATGTACCAGTGTTGCTGAGGGATATACCAGTACCTAAGGGCAGTATTTTCCTTCAAAATGTTGGCACCCACTTTGCAGACTGCACAATTTCAGTACCCATAAGACCCACGAGAACATGCTTTCTTGTACAAAACTGTAATTTTGCACATTGTTTCAAATGGGTGTGACACTGCCACCATAAGAGATGAGTATGCATTGAGGGTGTTAGAGAACAGAGAGAAGTAATAGGAAGGTGGTGAAAATTACATAATAAGGAGCTTCATAATTTTTGCTGTTCAGGAAATATTATATGAATGACTGAATCAAGGGAGATGGGGTGACAGGGGGAAGATGACATAAGTGTATGAAATTTTAGTCATGAAACCTGACAGGAACAGAACATTTGGGAGACCCAGGCATAGACTGGAAAATAGTACTGTATCTTTTATTGTTTGGGCTGGTTTCATATTACTCAGAATAAGAACCAGTAATGTACCTTCAGGTTTCACAAGAGGCATGAAGCTTATTTAAATATGTGAATGACTGCTTTGAAGAATTACTGTGCTTCTTGAAGTAATTTACATCTCTCCAGCTAGTTTTAGATTCCATCTGATTGTTATCAGAATGCAGAATATTGTAAGTTACTGACATTTATGAGATGTTGAATGGGCATTAACTTTGAAATGACCTGTTCAAGTAAAACTCTTCACTGAAATGAATAAATAAGACTGCAATAAACAAATATTAAATTCATATGCAACTTTTGTCTCTGCAGTTATACAGTTTCAACTTCTCAGTAATATGAATAAGATTGCTGAGGAGTTACGACTGTATTAAATGAGAATTCAGTCTCCATTGTTGTTACAGACATTAAAAGAAAATTGAATTTGTGTATAACTTGTTTACTGCTTGCTTTGAAACAATATTGTACTAGAGTACGTCACTGAATGAATGAAATAAATCCAATTTCAACATAATCTGGTTGCATTGAAGATTTTCTTTTGTTTTTTCACATAGGGGGGATGTAGAATGTGTGTTTCATTCTTCTCTACATCCTTACATCAAAAAATTGCTTTCTTTGAAGAATATTCTGTGAACTGTGCTTGATATGCATGCTGAAATGTGTGTAGATATTCATGCAAAGTGGTTATAAAACTGTATGACCCAAATAAAAATTTGTATTGCTTCACAATGTTTCTTAAAATTCTCCAGTGTTAAATTATTTAAAGTTGTTTATCTGGTTGTTTACATGTATACAGACATGTATATGGATAGAGTGGTTGTAATAAACACTCAATAGGGATGTAATAATAATAATTCACATTTGGATCATAAATGAGCCAGTTCAGTTGAGTTCATTTCTTAATAACATGTTTAAGTTACATTTTAATATTATCCTCCCATATACAGCTCTGTCTCCAACATGATGTCATACCTTAAGGTCTTCAAAGTAGCTTCTACATTCATTTGTTTAATCCCTGTGTGTTGTATACGTCATCAATCTGACCCTCATTTAATCGTGCTAAAAATATCAGGTGAAGCATACAAACTGTAAAGATCATCATTATGCAGTTTTGTTCTTCTGTTATGTAATCACTCTTAGAATTGAGTGACATCATTTTGGTCACAACAGTAATGAGGTTTTCCCCATTATTGACTATACATTCTGTTTATGTTGATATGTTTATCATGAAAGTTGCCATATTAATTTAGATAGCTGGCAATAATGACTGTTTTTTTCTCAGTTGGTACTCCTGGGTTGTCACAGAGCCCAATGAACCGAAGCATCAGCTCTGAATATGTAGAAATTAATGTCCACGATAAACAAGATACACTATCAGTTTTGGAAAAACTGATTGAACATTTGCAACATGGAAGGAAAGTGGGTAGTCACATTGTTTGCTGCTATCGTATTGCCATGAACTTGGACAGACCATATCAGGTATTATTTGAAAATCACTTAATAGATTTTTGTAAATGTGAGTCTGCAGGCTGAGAATATTTTAATTCACTTCTGTAAAACAGATTGTTCAAAAATGGAGCATTGAAGATTGATTCAGTTTTGGCTATTTATTACTTTAACAGATTTCTCTTTTGGTGCAGAATGACCAAGTGATATATTTAGCTATAATTTAACATATTTCTTGTAATTAATGTGAATTTAAGTGTGTGATTATTTAAGTTTTATGTTACCAGTTCTGGTACTTAATCAGTAATGAAAGACCTTCCTGATAAGATAGTAACTATTCAGATGGTCAAATTTCCTCTCTTTTATGAAATTTGAAGGATTGTTATCATGTTGAAAGGAATGTGCTACTGGAGCCTATCCTAAGGCAGATGAATGCAGTTCATGTCCCTGCACAATGTTTTTTAAGATCCCTTTTCATTTGGTCATCCCATCTCTACACCTAGGTGTCGCAAATTGTCTCTTTCTTTCTGCTTTCCCAACAGAAGTTTTGTATACATCAGTTCATGTGTCCAGTGCATAGTACATGCTTGCCCATGTACTTTTAATAATCATTTTTTACAATTATGTTGCCTAAGCTTGCTTAGATTAGTTTCCAGGTTGTGTAAAGCAAGTTGAAAAAACATACGCTGTCACTGTATCAGTGTATCAGAGACATTTATCAAGCAGCATGACACTTGTTTGCACCAATGTTTGTGCGAGTGCATGCAAAGATCTGTGTTGTTTAAGCAACATCAATTGTTGGAGCCATTACAGTATTTATTTTGAGATATCTTGTTCTTCTGTTCTGCATTTAACAGGCGCGCGCGCGCATACACACACACACACGCGCACGCGCGCGCGCGCACGCACACACGCACACGCTCTCTCTCTCTCTCTCTCTCTCTCTATATATATATATATATATATATACACATTGCATACAGAAATATATGAATTGTGTATTGTTACCATTTGCACCATTCCCAGTTGATCTCTTTTTGTATGGTGTTGGGAATCTTAGGTCTGAATGTATCAGGCAGACATGAAGTTCTGTTCATGCTGGCACAATGTACTTTGCACTTTGTGTGAATTAAAACTGAAGTTTATAATTTTTTTTTGTACAGCAGATTGGTACAGAATGGGAAATATTTTTTTTATTGAGATTTGCAACTCCTGTTTGAAAGATTTGTTGATATGGTGTGTATTTTAACAAATCATGTGGAAAAAGTATGTGTCTTTGGTATCATTTTTGTAATTAACTTGGCTTTGCAAGTACAGCCTTACTGAAAATTGCAGTTGACTGGGTGGCACTTGTTCTTTGTACTCAGGACATCTCAGGTTTAACTCTCAGCCCAAAGGCCAACCATCATAACTGAGGTTTTCTTGTGGTTTTACACATTTACTCCAGGCAAATATGGGAAAATATCTCAATCATGCCATCGCCTTTACCTTCCATCATCCTTCCAATTTGTTAAAGCTTCTCAAATAAATGACGATAAGGCGAGGGAAGTATATGAAATTTCAAAGAATTCATTAGGTAAACATGTTTATTTAGTGGCATGAATGAAATGTTGCAGGATATACTGAAGATGGAAGATCCTTTGAGCCTGTTAGGCACTGCTCTTGCTGATGACAACTGCAGCAAATTTCTTGTGGCTAGTGACCTAATGTTGGCAGCTCAGATGAACAGTGAGGAGGTATCAAGTTTTTTGTGTCAAGAAATTGTTTCAGCTGTCAGAAACCATATGAAAGGTGCAGTATTTTAAGTAATTTTTCTGTTAACTGCAATAACATTTCTCTTTTTTTTGTTTTGCTGACCGTGCATCTCAGTATAATCTTAGCAATTAACCAACTTAATGCACAAATTCTGGTTTTATAATAAGTTTATTATATTCCTCTACATGTTTTGAGCACTGTTGTTCTCATCATCAGGAGGTCAAATTGTGTTATACAGCATCTGGTATCGTCACACTCTGTAGGTGGCCATCTGCTATGCACCAGAGGGCCACCTACAGAGTGTGACGATACCAGATGCTGTGTAATACGATTTGACCTCCTGATGATGAGAACAACAGTGCTCGAAACATGTAGAGGAATATAATAAACTTATTATAAAAGAATAGTTTGTGCATTAAGTTGGTCAGTTGCTAAGGTTATAAAATTTCTCTTTTTTTTATATGTATTGTACATTTGAGATCACAGTTATGCTATTAATGTTATGCTTTTCTGGTATGTGATACCATTAATTTGGTAGATGGGCACATATTTTGGAGAATCAGCTCTCTCAGTCTGAAGGGTCTTGTACAGAGAAATCACAGTTTCTCCACATGTGCCTGCTATGAACTCATAAAGTTCTTGATATACAGCTTGACATATTAAGTGATGGTGCAACTTCAGAGATAACTTTTGTTGACAAAAGTCAAAGCTGCTTTACAAAGTGAAGCATAGGTACTTCTTGACTGCTTCATAACCACATTCTGTGGCACTCACTCCCATCTAGTGTAGGTATCTGTAACTACAGAAATGGCTTCCTGCGTGATGAGAGTATAGTGACAGAATTTCAGCTACTATTGTTTTACATGTATAGCTAAATACATAAAAGCAAAGACACAAAAGCATGTTCAAAATCCTGATTCTTCACCATAGTCCTAATATGTTATGTCATCTGAGCACTTCTGAAAGTTTTAAACATTGAAACAGACTAACTGACTAGCTGACTGCATGACTCTGTTTTACGGAGTTCTTTGAAATTGAATAATGACACAGCTGATCAAAAATTCCTTCCCTGCTGTGGTATTCAAGGGTTTGTTACTGTGTTCACAAGGTCCTGCAGGTAGACAGTATCCTGAGACAGGAATTCAATCCACAACCTTTTTTTAAGAACCTTTGTCATAATATTGTATTATCTGTAATAGTATTACCCAAGTCGTCTTCCCCGAGATTTTTTGTCCCATCTTTTCCTCATGGATTTAATTAGTTTAAATCTGTTTGTTGGAGAGTAAAAATTATGACGTCCTTGTTATGTGATTTATTGTACTCTCCTATTATTTTTTCTCAGTTAGGGGCATGCAGCAAATAAAATGGAGATTAATAATGAAATCAGGAGAAGAATAAATTAGGCATTAATTGAATATCTGTTATAATTCTGTTCTCTTTCCAAAACTTTAAAGAATAAGGCATATGCAATAATAATTACCTCTTTGCTTTATGTAGTTTTGAAACTGTTCCCTTTTCTGAGGAAAGAATATAGATCACAAATGTCCGAAAACAAAATGCTCAATAAACTGTTGGGGCCCTAAGGGGATGAAGACAGGGATATTTAAATAACCAATTAAGAAAAACCCTGTGACATGTGCAAGAACACTTAGCATGATTAGAATAGTGACATAAGGAACTCACAATGTACTGTCCTGGGCATGCAGCTGGAATAGTGAATCAATAGAAGATTTTGGAAAGTAGATCTTTTGGAAAGTGGCCATGTGATAGGGAAGGAGGAGAGATAATATGAAAGTGGGTCTTGGGGAGACAGGTTATGAGTAGTCCCGCGCAGATGAATAAAGTAGTATTTGAATCTACAAAGTCCTTATCCACACCTGCAAGATCTTATCTGCATCCATGGATGTAATTCATGTTATATATATATAGCAACCATGGTAATTCTTTTGTAATGGCTTAATTTCAGTGTAAATTTGTTCCATAAAAAATCAGCACTGTGTAAGTGTGTGTGTTATACAAAACGGGATGGACACATTACAAAGAATACACTTACAGTAACAGAAGCATATAAAACTTTATTTGTTTTGCATAAGACCAGTCCAAAGTTTGAAAATAGTATTGTTTATTTTGTCACTTAATATTAGCTACAAATTTAAATGAAATTTCTGTCTTCCTTGCAGATTAAGTACTATAGTTATCGATTGTCAGTTATTAATGACAGCACTGCACCAGGCACTGTTAAAAGTGATAAGTGATTGTGGCTAGAATATGTCAGAAAACTCAATAGTACTGTTTCTTTAATGAAGTAAAATATTTAATCTGCAACTTCTCCACTTTGGGTAGTTGCTATTTAGAAAAATGATACCATTTTCCAGGTAGGTGTATCAGTGCTGAATTGCACATCGTGCAGTGGAAAACTCTCAGAGGCACAGCTTAGTGATGGGGTGGCATGAATGGAATAGGCTAACTTGGTAGTATGTGGGAATTCTTATTCCTGTTAACACCAGCAAGCAATATTGCAGTAGGCTGAAACTTCCTGTAATCATAAATGGATAATTCAACTGTCATGATCATCAGCATCATACATGCTGCAGCTGAAGAAAATTCATTGCTGGATGAATTTTTGAACTTACTGAAATTTCCATGTCTGCAGTCTTATCCACAGTCCACACTTGCATACACTTTTTAACTGCCATGACAGTATTGCTGTGGGTATCTGCATTTGCACAGGGCTGTTGTTATGAGGATGGGTTGTGTTTTGGTTCTATTGCCACTGCTTTATACTTAACAGAGTTGTAATTATACTATTCTTATGTAGGTGATGTGAATATGCTGTGTGGAGTCACAATGTGGGGCTGTGATCTAGACCTTAGTTTTCACCTTGTTTTGGAGCTCTGTGATGATATGACCAGTCTAGGTACCAAACTGTTGGCTGAGGTGACTCATCTTGGTGCCTCACATCTGGAAGCAAATAAGGAAGGTAACATCTCTTTAAGGAAATTATAAGACATGGAAATTTTGTGAAAAAATTATTAGTCTTGAAGTACACTGTAGTTCAAGAAGAATCATGCGCAAATATATGGCATATAATAATTAATCACAATGTATTTGATTTATATGTAATTCACCTTTATCTCTTTGCATAATTCATACAACTCAAATGCAAAAGTTTGATAATTTGCAGCCAGATTTGGTTAAGCAGTTGAGCACCAATCTTATGTTTCATTAACTTGGTATTAATTTTTTTTTTTTTTTTTTGCTTTCTGTTTCTGAAGTGAATGATTCAGGTGAAGCTGTGTCTGTCTGTTGGTCCATGTTTTTAACCTCTGGAACTGTTTAATGAGTTTTTGATTAATTTATTTTGTTGGTTGTGTGCACTAAGAATTTTTATCCAAATTTAATTTTGGTTTATATGAATGTAATGTATTGTGTACTTTACTGGAAGCTGAAATCAAGCTTATGAATTTTCACAGAGTTGACTCATGTTAAAAAAAAATGGTGACTGGCATGAAGATAGCTAGAATGGCTCAGTGCAGTGATTAGGCTATGGTGTGGACAAGAGGGGAATGAGATTCCCCACATTGTCAGAAATCCTTTTCTTCTCCACATCATCAAGGCTGACTCTGGAGTCCATCAACCCCCTTGCCCAGTGGATCTCCATTGCATTATATCTGCATCTGAAGTCACACTAACACTTTTTCCCTATACAGCAATTACAACATACCAGTATTGCCAGTGCATTACACTTTAGAGCATCAAAAGTGATATTCACTCTAGGGTTTTGAATTTTGGGTAATGGTCATTTTCTAGAAAATGTAAAAATAGAAACTAATGCTTTGACATAAACGCATAATAGAGATTTTATTAAGTATCCACAATTTAAACCATTGATTAACTAAATACCTGTCTGATAGGGCTAATAATAAGTAATTGTATCTTTCAGCATTTAAAATATTTCATCCAAAATATTAATTCCATGATCAGTGTGAGCTGTGAGTGTGAGGACACGAAGTTTCATACTCAATTTTTCTCCTTCCCCTTCTTATTCATGAATAATGGATACTTTGAAGCCTGTTCCAAAGTTTATAGGTGAAATTCATCCTTCCATCTATTTCTAGGTCTTCTTACTGTTTTTGAATGTTGTAGTTGTGGAGGTACTGATCCGTGCCCATGATTGCTATACAGCAGCTTTAAATATGGAGGGAATTGCTGCTGTTCTACGTTATGCCCATGTGCTCACCACTAAGCTGCTACAAAAGCAAAAATGGGCTCTGATGGTGAGAACCTATTTAACCTTTTGACACCTAATGTCAACTATAGTGGTCGTACCGCACCGCTAACCTCTAAAGTTGCATTTTATATATTTATTCAACAAACATAGGTACTGAATATTTTAAACACGGTATATACTCTCCGTTTTTTTCTCTTCAAAATGCAGTTTGTTTCATAATTCTAACATATTTGGTTCCTGTATTATTCACACTTTATATACAGGTTGTGCTAAAATTAAAAAAATAATTCCGGCGCCAAAAGGTTAATGTACAACAGTATTTATTGCACTTACTATGACTATGCATATCTGTTGTGAAAGTTTCTGATTTTGTAAAGGGAAAGGGATGAGCCTGACTAACATAAGATTTACATTGTGAACTGCTGAGAACCAGCACAGCACACAAAATAAAAACAGGCTCAAACTGAATTTTACCATAGGCCATATTTTGTCAACCAACCCAACGTGGAATAAAGTGTTATCTGTCGATGTAGTTATTTTGTTTTATTCCTCATACAGGTTCGATTGTTGACTGGTGTTGGAAGATATACAGAAATGAACTATATCTTTCAAATGTTGAAGGATAATGAGCAGTTTGAATTTCTCCTTGGAAAGGGGCTGGATAAGGTAAATCATGAAAAAACTAGTTGTTACTGGGTACATCAGTGCTATTTTTTCTTCCTCCGTCAAGATTCTGCTTTTATGAAGGATGTTCAGTAAGTAAGGCTGTCTAGTTTAACCTTTAGACGCCTAATGTCAACTATAGTTGACATACCGCACCGCTAACCTCCAAAGTTGCATTTTATATATTTATTCAACAAATATAGGTACCGAATATTTTAAACATGGTGTATACTCTCCTTTTTTTCCCTTCAAAATGCAGTTTGTTTCATAATTCTAACATATTTGGTTCATGTATTATTCACATTTTATATACAGGATGTGCTAAAATTAAAAAATAATAATTACGGCGCCAAAAGGTTAATAAAATTAAATGAGAAATTATTGCAGCATTAAATATGACTCATTTATTCCACTGAAGTATCTGTATTTTTCACCTTAATCTCTGAGCACATTGATGCATTTGTTCTGTCCTGGCACAAGTTTAAAAATTCTGTCACAGTAGAATCTGGCTCTTCAGCCATTCATGAACAGCCATTTCCATTTTGCCATTGTTGTGGAGTTAGTGAAAATTCAGGTTTCATTGAAATCTGACTAGAATAATGTGTACTTTATGTGAAGACCTATGTACATTTGTGATAATATCTCGCTGAATTTTTCTTATAATGTGAAATGTTGCAGGCAAAAGTTCTAGAGAGATTCACAGCACACATTTTATGTTCAATACATTTTTTTCCAAAAGTTTGTCGCTCATGAGATAATGTTGAAAAATATGGTCAAAACAGTCATGCCACACACAACAACATAATGCTGCATATGAAAGATGTGCTTTGCATGCCAGATAATTAAGGTGAGAATACAGACACGCACCCATAATATGTATTACTTATTGCGTCATAATTGATTAATTCTGTCTGATCTCGTAAAATGTTTTACACTTACAAAAATGAGAAACTACATGACCTATATGTCATTATGATCCGTTTGGCCAAATTGTATGTCTAAAGAAGGCCATGAGCAATTGAACATTCTTTTGTTTCAATGCAGAATTTATATATAACGTGTGAAAAGAGTGAAAATTATTTAAATTAGTTGGAATATAATTTATTTTGACAACAGGTATGTATAATTTGCTTTGTTGTTGGTGACATAAATTTACCATAAGAGCATCATGTAATACTTAGTACTTTTATACAGTTGACAGTGACATGTAACTCAACAACAATACACACAGAATGCATTGTTGTGTTTCCACTGCAGAATGGATACATGAACATGCAATAATGTTATGTTATATGTACATTGCCTATCTTGTATTATTTAACTAGACCTGGCCCCATTGTTTGATGGCGTACAATAATATTAATGTGCTAATGCACCCCCTTTATCATCATCATCTTAAAAGAAACCTGTGCATTATATCACTCCCAGTGCTTCCCAACTTTCTTTTGTTATTCACATGTATAACCATGGTAACTGGGTGTGGTGCCACTCACAAACCAAGCTGTATCCGTACCATAGTTACATCTAACATAACCGTAGAAGCCCAGGTGTGGCATCACTGGTAACCATGGCAACCTGAATGTGACTCATTCAACCAGTCACTTGTTCATACAAAGGATACTGTATAAGGTGCATTAGTTTGCTTTCTTATGTTTGAAAGATATTTGTCTCCGAGTTTAGTGAGACCAGGTGCACAACCAGTAGCTTATACAGTCTGCGGTTAATTGTACATTTTCTTACTGTAATTAACCCTTCAACACAGGCTGCTGTATGTTGTATGGTCTTTAAATCCTCCCATTTCAACAGTCTGTGTGTATTGTAGTGCGTGAGTGCATTATCGGGTACCTTAAATTTATAGCTTCTGTCACCTGGTCAGTATTTTGAACTTAAATCCCAGGGTCATTGAAGGCCTAATTCATGTTTAATAAAAAGCCTTTTTATGTACGTTATATTGCATTTAAATTTTACATACTTGTGTCCGTAACCTTGGACATTCAGATTTATTTGATGCATTTCTTGCTCATATAATAAAACCTTGTGCTTTTTTTTGTATTTGGTTTCTCTGCCACCTTTAATGGCATGGAGGTTAGGCACAGGGACAGTTCCATATTTTTTATCGTCAAATACTGTTGGAGTAAAGTACAGGTGTTGCATGTCCAGTATGCACAGTCTCCAGTAAACTCATATTAAAGCTGTATGTATTAGCATCATGTTTTAATGTTACATTCAGTATTTCTTAATTCTTTTCTCCACCATTAAAGTGACTGTTAGAAGAATATTTATGCAGAACAAATGTATTATATTTAATAATTAGAGGCACAGAATTACTCAAAATTGACCACATGTTGACATCAGTATCAGATACAAGTGATATGTAATACTGTCCATTTCAGGTTCCAAATCTGAAGTTGGCTGTGTTAGATTTTCTGAAGCAGCACTGTCCTGAGGACTGGGATCTATTCCGTCTTGTTGCTCTCCATTTCTCAATGTTCAGTGAAGTTGCAGACTTGTGGGAAAGTGAGGGACATAGCAAAGTGGATACATTGCTGGCAGTTATGGCACAGCAGGGGACTGCTCCCATATTGCTGACCAATACAGATGACACAAAGCATTGCCTTCAATCAGCAATGCTCAGTTTCACACATGCTGCTGAGTATTTTCTGCTGGTGAGAACTTTACATTTGTATTTTGCTGTGCTTACTGCGGTACTATGTACAACTAAAATGGATGTGTGTCACGTAAGAGGATTCGATTTTGTGCTGTGCCTGGTGAAATACAAGACGCAGCAGTTTTATACTTGGCCACAGTGTTTATGCGAGCTGTATTGACCATTAGACATAGGTAGATGCTTGACCAATAAAAAAGTATTGAATTTCTTGCCACAGGTACAAAAGAGTTGGGGGAGGGGGGGGTGTATTAATGTCCTTGTCTAGAGTAGGATTTTTGGCCAGTGTTCCTTCATTGGCAGCAAGTTTTCAGAAAGGATCAGCTTTATGTAAGCTGTTTGAAATAAAAAAAATCAAAGTGATTGTTAGCAGTCTGATTCTGCTCAAGGAATCAGCATAGCAGTGCTTCATGAAGATTGAGTGATTTATATGGGCCTATTTATATGAATATACACTGTTAGAGGGGCAGTACCAGACATTTGTCTGTTCTCAAGGCTGCTACCATCAGGCTGCTAGTTGTGAGGTTTTGGAAACAGTTGTTTGTTTTCTACATCTCACTCTATTGTGCATGGCTTGTTGCCAGAAGAGGCTAGTTTGTCATGAGAGACTTGGAGCGTCACTCAAGACTAGGCTTTCTAAGAGACAGCATGTCATTTTGTATGGAAAATTTGAAGCTGTTGCACTATGATCATATCAGCCATAGAGAAAGTATTTGCTTGGCATGGTAACATCATTCCTTGTGTTAGCTGAAGGTGTATTGTTACAGCTGAATATATGTGTGTGTTTTTTTGTGTCCACACACACACACACACACACACGCACACAATGTGGGCACGCACTTCCACATGCACATGAGTCAGTACCATAAATCATGAGAACCACCTCTTCCCCATTCCCCAAATTAAATGTGACACCAGAAGTAGGGTACATAAATTTTAAAGCACTTGGCATTTACTTGTGTTACCATCAGTTCAAGCTATATGTACAGGCAAGGGTGAACGTGTTTTTAAAAAAATCTAGGAGCCACCTCAAAATTTTAGGTGCCAGCAGGGTAACATGAAGCAAGGTTCATAGTGAGGACCTGTAGGAGCTACTGTACAAAATTAATGTAGCACCTCATTTGAATGATTTGATGAGTTAGGTGTATATGTATACTTTAGTTTAATGTTGTGAATATTGTATTTACAGGCTGACAAACTTACCAGGGCCATGATTGCAGCACATTATGCAGAACTGGTTGCCTTACAAACATCTCTTGTCAATTCTGTTCCTCTTGGTCAAGGGGCAGACTGTCTTTTAGAACTGAACTCTGCTGAAGTTGCTAATATTATCACACATAAATTGAGGTGAGCATTTATTACAGCAATTATACTGTACAGTGATTATTTAATTATATAAAAGGAAAGAATTCACAGAAACTAGGTACAGTTGCATAATGATGAGCTTTCATACCCTTTACCAAGAATTGTTAATTGTCAAGGGCAGAGATGGAAAAGATCAGAATTTTGTACAAGATTTTAGGTTATGAGGATGCTGATTGGATTTATTGGTCTCAGCAGGGACCAGAAGTGGTTCCTTATGAACAAGGTTATGAACTTCTGGGTTTCATAAAATGCTGGGTTTATTAACATAAGAAGGACTCTTCTGTGTACAGTTAATAATATTATAGAGTATACAGTCAAACTAAAACTACGTATCGTCAATGTACAGTATTAGTAGTGCTGTGACTATTGCTGCCTGCTGGGATGTGACACCAAATACTGCAGTAGATATGTACTTAATTTCTCTGTACCTCCTATTCCTTACTATGGCCCTCACTTTCATTGTTATTTTATTGTATTATTATTTCTTGTCATTTTTATGTTTACATTTATTTCTCGTCTCTCTCATCTACCTTTTTTCCTTCCTCCTACATATTGTCATTCTTCTCCTCTGACATTTCCTTTCAATCCACCCATAGATGTAGTCCACGCCTTCTGTTCCCTACTTCTGGACTTTTTTTTTATTTGGCTTACTTCTCTGTCCTGAAGCTAGAAGTAAAATGTTGCTCCATAATGTTGATACCTGTGTACCAGACTATACCAATTACATCCCACGTGACAGTAATCTTTGTACTCACTGCTGTGAGAACCTCAAATCTCAAATGCCTCTATTGGCACATAAAAATTTCTTTGTTACTCTTTGTATTCCTTATATCCTTGCCCAAAAAATTACAAGCAGCAGCATATCCCAGTATCTCTGTCCATATAATTTAGTAATCTAACAGTTTTTATTCTTGTGCCATTAGTTTCCCTCAGGCACGCATTGTGACTCGAGCATACCGCCATCCTGTGGACTGGGGAGCAGCCCTGTTTGAGCACTGCATTGTTCAGGGAGATGTGAGCTACCTCACAGACTTCACGTATAACATGCCTCTTACTTCTGCCGTGGTGGAAGATGTGGCCAGAAGGTTTGTTTTTGTATAATACACTCTCATTGAGTGTGCCAGGTTGACTGGGACACTGTAGGCTTCCTATACAGTGAAAACCAGGAGCTCCTTCCCCAAAAATCTGACCATTCACATCTGTTTAGTGCAGAGGTGAAGAATGTGTGGGACTCTTCCATTCGCCTGATATGTCTTTATGGCATGATAAAGACAGTTGTACCTTCAGCTGTCACTGATAGGAGCTCCTATGATAGTTAGCATGCAGTGTGTTGGCTTACTTGTTCTAGTATTTAATCTTCCTGCAACTGATGTCATTGGTAGTTGCACTTTCATATTTACCTTCTAAACATGTCTTTCTTATCTGGACAGGATGTCATTTGTTTGTTGTCCCTTGCATGGAAAAGAATATATACAACTTCTCATAGGCTGTGGTACAACTTATCATAGGCTGTGGGAGTTCAGTAAGTCTGCAACCTGGCTTTTACAACCCACTATTTGTATATACCATTGGTATGTTCAATTGGAAATCAAAGAAAAGAAAGACAAGGAAACTTTCCATTAGCACTGAAGGGTTCCCACAAGGTAGCTAAATGATTAATAACTTACTTCCTTGTCATTTGTGGATGTCAACTGGCAATAAAGTGCCACAGGTAAATGAAAGCTGTTGTGATTGAGTTATGTTATTACCAAGTGTGCACTGCCATTATTTATCAAGAATTTTGCCAGTCATCACAGCAGGTTAAATGCATGCAGCACCAGCAAGTATAGAGATAGTGTAATTATACATGGTGATCAAATCAAAATGCATCGTAATTTCATATGTTGATTGTGGCAAAAACACATTTACTACATTGAATTATGTGTTATATTTCTCAATCAGATTTCAGTTGGGAGCAAATATTACCCAAGAGATGGCTAAGCAGATGAAGAAATTTGTAATGGGAATATCAGATGCTGAAGTTAAGTATCGGTTGGCTAGTCACTTGGGTTTCCGCGATGTCATTGAGAGCTTGTTGAATGGCCCAGAGTTACCATACCTGAAAGACACAGTCTGGCAGAGTGGATTCAGCAGGCAACACAACTACCTTCAATGAAAACTATACACTCCAAGTAAGAAAGAGTATTGGTTTTTGTGACCTAGGATAGCTCAGGCACTAAAACAGTGTGGGCTGCAGCTTGCTTCCTGACAAGGGCAGTGATTTTTATCTTCATCTGTGAATCCAGACTGGCTATAGAACTTAAGTGTCCTCATATTAAGTGGACTGATTTTACCTGTGTAACTAATTAACACATAAAAAAATTAAATATTTAGTCAACACAATTTTTTTTATATTTTTGAAATATTAAAGCACTTCTTAATACACAATGTTTGATATTATCAGTCATTTTCTATAAGTTTTCAATGCTCTTCAGTAATTACAAAGCTACATTGTCAAATGAAGAGGCTGGGAAAAATGCCACACAGAGCTGGACATGGGGAGAAAACAGGTGATGGTAGATATATTCTAACACATTTAAGCTTATGCACTTGAGCCATGTTGATTGTCGTAGCAAACATCATTTTGATTGAAAATTGTCTACTGCACAGTTCGAATGGAATGGTAGGACTGATGGACATACCTGAATCCCAGGTGCAAAGGTAGTATTTCTAGAGCCAATAACTTTGGCTGCTATGCAGTGCTTGTGCAAGGTTTATAATTATTTGTACTGTGTTAGCCAACCCTTCACTGGCATTTAAATTTCTAATCAATGTGACAACATCATTGATTTTCAGGTTCTATCTATCTGCTGGTAAATCTGATGGTTACAAATGGTTAAAAACTCAATGGGATAATGCTGTTCACATGACTTATCTCCATAAATTATAGAGTCTGTATACTATGGTAAGTTCTTGAATCATCTTCGATTAAAGTATTCATGATCTGGTCATTAATTATGGTGCAGTCTTTATTTTGGGACTCAGTTCTACAGTGTTGGTTAGACTGTATGTGAACTCTGTTAATGTAACCAGTTTGGCAATTGACAGTACTGCCACCACTGGAAGCCAAGAGAAGCTAACATATTTCATGTACTTTCCTTTGCCTTTGCTGGAGGTAGCACTCTCAGTTTTTCATATTATCATCTTTCATTATGAAACAGTTTGTCTGAGAACGAATTAATAAAAAAAAATGAGAATGCCATCAGTGGGCAATCATAAGCTTTCTAAAAATATCTACCTTTAAAAATTCATTTGTTAATGCAGTAGATCCTGATTTTACAAACAGTCATAGTCATTAAATACAGGGTGTTTCATAATATACTCCAGGATTACAAAAATTTATTATATGAAAACTGTAGGACACATATTTACAAAACCTGTACAGATAGAAGGAACAACTGAACAATTTTTTCCCCAGGCAGTTGTTTTTCATCATAGTTCACATTTCTGCCGCTAGGCAATGTGAGTGTATGTACTGAGAAAATGGCCGCTCTGGGGGAGAAGTCATTTTGTGTGTTGGAATATCACACAAGTAAGTTTGTGGTTACTGTGCAATGTGCATTTCATGCAAAGTACGCAAACGACCTGCCTACAAGACCTCGCTGACCTAAAGCTACGGATCATTGAAGCAGTGAAGAATATCGATGCACCCATGTTGATGTGTGTGTGGCAAGAACTTGAATATCGCATCTATGTGTGCCGTGTCACCTGTGGTGCACACATCGAACATCTCTAGTTGTCAAAAAAAAAAACTTCAGTTTTCCTGTGGCTGTGAACAATTCCATTAAGGTAAGTCCTTTGGTTTTCTTGTTATAAATGTTTGTAATCATGGAAAATATTATGAAACGCCCTGCATATATGTAGTAATGAGGCTCTTGCCCTGACTGGAAGGTACTCCATCTAGAGCCAAAGTTAGGTACACATTAAGCTTCACTTCCCTTCTCTATACCCCTGGTATTTGACAGAAGCACAGGGATATGTTTACCTTTATTTATTTCTTTCATGGAGTTAAAAATCTCTTTTAATGCATTATAAAAATCTTGTAGCCGGGACAGAGATTTCTCATGTGCACATCATCCAGACAGGGTCAGGGGTTTATGCAGTCTCTGTTCAATGGGTACCATAGCGCTTGTTCCTGCAAGTATGGGAAAATAGCTGGGAGTTACGGTGCTGTGTTCTTTAATGATGCTGTCATTTGTCAAGGTTATGTGTCATCAGTGACAGATGGATGGATGGATGGATGAATGAATGAGTAGGACATACTGGTGGAAAGATAATGACAGGGGAAAATCAGAGTACTGTAAGAGAACCTGTTTCACTGCCACCTAGTCATCACAAATCCCCCTTTACTTGGGACTGAAATTGGGTTTTGGTGGTGAAAGACTGGTGACTAGAGTGTGAAGCTGACCACATACCATCTAGCGCTGAGGTGCTGATCTAAACCTCAACTCCCCATGTGTTTTCACAACATGTTGCTTGCATAAGTGCAGGGACTTTACCTCCTGATTTCACCTTTTGAAATATTAAAATTTTTATTCTGTAAATGCTGGAAGGGATTTTTTTTTTCATTCCAGAGAGATCTGAACTGTAGATCACCCTTGAAAAATTTACAAGTGATGACAATCTACAATTGTTGTTATTATTATTATTATTTTATCATCATCATTAATTTTTTGATTTCAGTTTTTTACAGTGCTTAAGGCTACCTACCAATTGTTGTATTAAACAATTGATACTTGACTTTGTCCAAATGTCTTTGTAAATTTCATTTGAATATTTTTGTATAGGTGGTCTCCATATTTAACCATTTGTCATTTAAAAATTTTGTTCCCCAATTTATAGTGTCTAAACAGTCCAGTAATACGTGTTTCAACATCCTTGTCACTTCAAAATAATGGGCATTTTTTCTTATTTGTGTTCCTTCTGCTTATTCCTTTCAACTTCCCACTCTTGCTAGCAACCATGCTATTCCACTTCTTTCTTTGCTGTAACAACATTCTATATGTGGTGTTTAACCGCAGATGAAATTCATTGTTTGGTATAGTGTTAGTGAGCTGTTTGATGACATTTTTGCTGCAGTCCCATCTTCAAGGGTCCAACAGTCCAAGAAGATCCTTCTACCAACATATGCTGTATAAGAACCTGGAAGAGCAAATACCTTATCTACACTGTGCCAGAACTGAAATCTCGCAATGTAGTGTAATTACCATTTCTCTTCAGACCTGTGCAACATGGACTATTGTACATTTCAGTTTGTATGTTCATTTTTAAGACTCCACCTTCGGTTGTTGTATATAAACAAACAAGTATAGTGCAACATGTGTGTTTTTAAGCAGTGCCAGAAAGTGACCCTACATACATGAAATGAAATACCATTTTATTCTAGTGTTTATTGTACATTTCATTCCAGTGTGTTGGATCCAAAGGTTATAGTCCTGTGCCCTTTGTTAAGGAAAGATATTATGCTTACGATATCATGCTGTGTATATGTATTGTGTGTGTGTTCATGTGTGTCTGCTCTTAATTTGTGAACCACTTGACAGCTGTCATAAAACTTCATGTATACATGTGTCATTAGAGGCCACCCCAGTGGTGTATACTTTTTAATTTCCTGCAAACAGTAATGCCAACATGAGATATGCTTTAAATTGCAAGATGGAAGTGGCACTGGCATCACTTAGTGTACAGTCCGGATAAAATGTATGATAATAGATCTTCAGAGAATGTGAAATTCTATGAATGTAATTTTTTGTAAAATTTAAGGACAGTAGAGATAGTATTGTCAGGTTAGTAACTAGGTTATGGGCTGGACAACCCAGGGTTAAAATTCCAGCAGAGGCAAGAAATTCTCTTCTCCAGAATGTCCAGACCAATTCTAGGGGCATATCCAGCCTCCTGTGCTAGGAGTACCGGATTCTTTCCTGGGGGTAAGGCAGCCAAAGCATGAAGTTGACCACTTACCTCCAACTGTTGCCAAAGTTAAGATTGACTGGAGTTATAGCTCTTCTCTCCCTGTATACCATTATGTCATGGGTACAGACAGCTTTATTATTTTGTTTGTAGAATGTACAGAAATAATGTGATATTGTTGGAACATTTCTTTAGCTTTCTGTTGGTGGCAATAAACTAATGAACTATTGGAATCGTGAAATTTGGTTTGATAGTGGATCATAATGTACATACGTGTTATGTGTATAATTTCTTTGTAAGTTAACAGTTACAAATATGGAGATTGTGGAAAACTTTGAAATTATACCTGGAAAATTTAATTTAGACAGAATTGGGACCTTAGGAATGAGTTTTCTCAAAAATCAAGCAAGATAAGAGTAACAGTAGTGTCTATGTATTTCTGGAAATATATTTGGTGTTGTTTTTATTGTTGGGGTGGGGTAACAGTGATTCTCTTGTTACTGTGCTTGTAGCAGCTATAGATAACATTTGTTAAACATAATTTTTGTCACATGACAACTAATCTTTGTTTCTTATGTATTCTTCTACGCTGAATTCAAATATGTTTCTTCTTCTTCTTCTTCTTCTTCTTCTTCTTCTTGGGGCCCTTCAGCTTACTGCACTGAATGCACCGCAGCCTTAGGCTTATTGTGCAGCCCTAATATTTCATTCAGTACAGCCTCAATAGCCCTGCACCTCGTATGAAGAGGCAAAGGTCCCTTGTTGAGGCTGTGCTAATGTCTTTTGGTGCTACAGTTGGCCTCCCAAAGACATTATAGTGCTGATGAGCCAATGCCTTGCAACAGCAAATAATGTGGTGCACTGTTTCGGTCTCCATCCCACAAAATCTGCAGATTGGATCCCCGTCAAACAGGCCTATGGTGTACAGGTGTGTAGATCGCAATTGCCATTTTTAGTTGATGCCTATCTAACTTAAGTAGGTCGTCAGCTCTTTTCTTACATGGTCTATCTATAAATATTTTGCCGTGTCTGAGGCCTGGCAGGTCTATCCAGGCTCTAAATATGTTGTTAGAATTGCTCTATCACCGACCGTTTTTGTGTGACAGAATTTTTTAGAATGCAGTTTTAGCGAATTTAGTTCTTTTTGTCAAGCTACCAGTATGTTTTAAATATGGCCAAGGCACTTTATTATATTTCGTAGTGTAGGCATGTGAGCCAAATCACAGACAGCCATACTCTGCAAGCTCTGATATATACTGACAAGCTGGGATATGAAATTAACACACATCCCATTGTTACTTTTGTTTAACATACATAACAGGGATCACCTGCAAATTCAAACAGACAGTGAAATATCCAGATTTTACATCTGCAATAAGACAGACCTCTCCCACACCAAGCCTCTGGAAAATCTATTTTTAATTATGACATCTCTGATTCTGATAGAGATCATGAACAGCAAGACGGGGACAATGTTGACTGCAATCTGACATTTGAAGCAAGCTGTTCCTCATCTCAACCCCGTCTACGAACACAATGAGATCTTAATGACCTTGTCTGTGATTTGAATTGTCTGAAAAAACAAGGTGAACTCTTAGGTTCCAGACTAAAAGGGTGAAATCTTCTCCGCCAAAGATACTGAAATATGTTTCTTTTGCAGTTGCCAAAATGTATTAAAAGAATTTTTCTCTTAAGAAAACAATCTGGTATTTTGTGGTGATGTTTGCTGTGTTGTAGAGGCTCTTGGACACCAACATGATCCAACTGAGTGGCATTTGTTTATTGATTCTTCAAAAGTTAGCTTGAAGGGGTATTTGTTGGACCTGAAATAGGAGAGTTAATGCAGGACATAAAGTTTGAAGACCAACTAGGTGACGTGGAAAAAGCAACATGGATATTATTAAAAAATGTCAGTACAAGTTTTTTGAGGAAATCATAAGGTAGAAAAATGTGGTGATATGGTGGCTCATCTTATATAACACTACAAAGCTCTGGGGTGTAATATGTCTTTAGAGGTGCATTTCTTAAACTCTTACTTAGACTTCTTCCCCGAAAATCTGGGGGCAGTGAGGGATGAGTACGAAGAGCGATTTCACCAGGACGTTTCCACCTTGGAAAAGTGGTACCAAGGCAAGTGGAGTACCAGTGTGCTGATTGATTATTGCTGGACACTCAGAACAGACGTTCCGTAGGTAAAATATAGCAGTAAGTCATCCACTGTTACTTTTTATGTAATGTCTATTCTGTCTGTAATATTATGTAAATTCAGGTTTTCTTCAGACTTAAACCGTGCGTCACTTAAATACCTTGCTTAGTAGAGAAAAGTAACAACATACTTGAATTCAGTGCAAAATGCTATTGGGTTTACCTACTTTTGTTTGTTTGTCAAAAAAATAAGAACTATTTTGTTATCCAGTATTATAGATGAATGAATATTGAGCACTGCTTGAAAGAAAATTGGTGTTGAGAAACTCAGAAGTGTGTAAAGTAAAACCTTACACAGTGTCCACTACAAATTCCACCTGGACTATCTTTGGATTGAACCCAGGCTTGTGGAGTGAGAAACTGCCAACTGACTGCCTGAGCTGTGGCTTAACCATAATTTGTACAGTATGAAAGAAGGAGGCTATATGAGTTTTGCTCAGAATCCCTATTTAATTTCATACATGGCTTTGTCTTGGCATATTACACTGATTTGCAGAGGAATAGCTACATTTGTGAAGTACTTCTGAATCATCAGATTTACAGAATGCGAAAGAGTGTTTAATCAGGTTATGAATTTGTGAATTATTTCATGCTTATGAAATAAGTTTTTATCACTAATCTAGACAATAGTTACCGGAATTTGAGCTTCACTGCCTTATTTGATTGATGCACTTACAAGTATGTAACTGTTTTCTTCATTTTAAGTAGTGTGTACCTAAGGCATAAGATTATTGTATTTATTTCTTTCCTATAGGATTTCTGAACACATAAGTTTAAGTTACAGACACCATATTTTGTGTAGTATATCCATCAATAATGCTTAAGTTTTCTTTACCACAAAGCAGAATTTTCTTTGTTCCAGAATCATGATAATTTTAATTTTACAGATTTTGTAAATGTGTTTGTGTTTGTTCTTCTACTGAAGCACCAACAATGGCCCATATTTACTACCTGAAAAGTGTACTTTTGCTTCCTTCTAATGATGTGAAGCTCATTAACTGACACTCTCTTAATAAAAAAGTAACCCTTTCAATGCTGGTTTTCTTTTTATATTTTTATTTGTAAATATGAAAATAAAACCATTCAGCAAAGTACAGTGTCCAGGCATGTAACATGCATATTTCCTGCAACTGTTGTCATTGACTTGCATGGCTGCCACTAATGGTATGTGCCGATACATTACAAAATAATGGACATTTTGGAATGTATCAGCATGTGTGTTTTCTTTTATTCTTGATTTAATCTGCCGTGGCACTATAATGGTTAAAATTGTACATACATATATATATATATACATATACATACAGGGTTACTCATAAATCTGTGAAACATTTTAAAAATTTGCAAAAAAATAAACTACTCAACGGATCATGGTAGTTCTTCCGCCGATAGAGAAATTCTCAAAGTTTTTTTTACATATTTCACAGGTGCCAATGTGTCCACCTTTGGTAATACGGCAGACATCTATGCGATAGTCCATCTCATGTCAGCATATCACGGTTGACCAAAGCCACAGCAGCGGTGATACGGTTGCGAAAATCTGGAGATTAGTGGGGAGTGGAGGCACAAAGACAGGTGTCCTTCACAAACCCCCAGAAGAAAAAGTCGCACGGGGTTAAATCTGAGGACCGGGGTGGCCACTGCATTAACGCGTCATCTTCTTTTCCTGTGTGTCCTATCCACCTTTGTGGCAAGTTTCGATTGAGATACCCTCGCATGTCTTTGTAGTGAGCCGGAGAGCCGTCTTTTGAAAGATGTAATCATTACTTCCTTCATTCAACTGTGGCATCAGCCAGTTTTCTAACATGTTTCACGGACTTATGAATAACCCTGTATATGCAGAATGTTTTAGGCTCTCATAGTGATTTCCAACTGAACTTTCTTTCATTCTTAAGTGATAACATAATACTGTGGTCGACTGATTTACTGGCATTTTTGAGAACTTGGCTTTTATCCATTTTTAAAGCGCAGTGGCTACAAATGTAATGTGGCACTTATATTTTGTGTGTGTGTGGGGTGTGGATTGTACAGTGTGACTGGTGGATGTGTGATAAATAAAGGAGGACTAGTTTTCTTCTAGAATTATGCAGTGGGACATGTCAAGGAGACAGTGAAAAAACAGTCTTGTCAGCAAATCAGACAATACTATGTCATTGTGCAAGAAAGGGAACAAAATCCTTTGACACTTTCCATAATGTATAATTCTCTAAAAAAATGTAGCCAGTGTACTGTCCATCTACATACTGCAGCTAAGTCTGGTGCAAAGAGTTTTCTGTTACATCATGCTTGTTGCTGTGCTGATAAATGGTATAGCTTTCATATGTGCTGATTTTCTTTCAATCTTCTGGTAAGTGGAGATGATGAAAACACTTGTACAGTAGCATGAGAATGGAGCTTATAGTACAGACGAAACGTAAAGAAGTACAGAATTTCAGCTGCACTAGTTAAGCTGAAGCCGATGAAAAGGCCCAGTAAGCCACCCAAAGATGCTGGAAAAAGGCCAGATTGTGATTCAGCATTCAGGATGTCTTGCAAAGGGCATCTCTAGACAGCAATGTAACATCTTCACCACTTAATAATGAAGCTATTCTATTTGAGCAGTTGATAGTTATTTAACTAGTGAAAAAGTTTTGTGTCACAGAACCTGAAGGTTTGCATTGCAGTCACAAAATTGTAAGATCCATTGTAATGTCAGTCTTACAAGCCACACAGAATATGCAATCAGTGACCTCAAATAAGCCTGCTGCATACAAAATAACCTTGCAAAGAAGTATGTACTTCACTCTGTTTAGGGTTCTGAGGTTTACAATAGAAAGTTAGTATGAATTAGTTTGTTTATGTTGTGTATATTACATGTAAGGTCTGTCTGATTATCCAGGATTTGGAGGTTAATGTCTTTTTTGTACTTCCAGGATATGCAACTGTTAGACTTTACACCACCTTTGACCACCCTTTGATTCACTGTTTCTGTTGACTTCAAAACCAATGTCTATCCACACTTTACTCTGCAATTAATTTGGATTGAGTCATTTTGTCTGACTCACACACACCCATATCAATTCATTCACAACAAAGTGACTAGCTGTGACAACATGTAGTGTGTTTTGAGCTTGAAGAATGAGCTTAGAGCTTATGAACAAACCAAGTCTGTAATACTGTGTAACTGTTTCCTCCTTGCCAAAAACATCTCTCCCCACCAGGATGCTGTATGTTGTATGCAAATAATTTGAAAATAGGATTTTTGGATGTATTTTGTCCCCTTTATACAGCATCAGTGACAAAGGTAGGACAGCTAAAGGATAGTGTACCAACCCTTAAGGAAGAGGGTAGGGGGTTGGTGGATTTTCAATGTAATTCAAAGATTTCTGCATGTGGATTTTACCTGTTCCCTGATTTAGATATTTTACACAGCAGTTACCATCATCATTGTTATTTGAAGTGTTCTGCAGAGGATTGCATTTTGATATAAGTTTTTAGTCTGGAATTTTTTATCTTTGTAAATAATAAAAACAATAATACCAATACATTATAATGATACCATTATTGAATATTTATCTACAATGTTATTTACTGATAGGGGACCGTGTTGGCACAGTGGTTAAGGTGCTGTGCTACAAATTGGAAGGTCGCTGGTTCAATCCCATCTGGTGTCATTGGATTTTTCATTGACATAAAATCCTTCTGATCGCACTATGGCCCTGGGGTCGACTCAGCCTCTAACAGAAATGAGTGTCAGGAGCATTTCCTGGGGGTAAAGGCGGCCGGTGCGTAAGGCTGACCACCTACCACCATCCTGTGCCGTTGTCACGAAATCTGGGAACCTTAACTTCCTGGAACCCTCTGGGCCACTCCAGGCCTGTAATGGGACTCCTTTACCTTTGCTTTTTATATATTGATATCAAATGACATTAGATGACATGCCTAAACATGCATTTGTATTATTGTATTGGCCCTGCTCTGGCTGTTGAACATGAACAATACATATTTCCATGTTGCAGTGTTTATTTCTAGACCAACCTACCTGCCTACAAAAACGGTTCCATATGATACTTAAGTTTGTACCACACATTTACAGTGCTTTCATAATCAAAATGCTAGTTTGTTCCACTCACTTCTACTGCCTCCTCTTTCTCGTAGCTATGTAATTTGGTGTTTCATTTATTACAATTGTAACTATGATCTATATAAAAACATGTTACTACAGACAGCATGTAATGTTAATAATATTTATATATGATTGTAATAAAAGTTGTGATATGCCTGAAACTTACCATCACATTAAATAACGTACAGATACCAACTACACACACATTTTAGACTGACTCAAATCTGTAATTGTTATACTAGAAATAACTGGGAAAAGCATGGAAGTTGACAGCAGACAGTGTTTGTAATTTATTTCCTAATGGGACTTGTTATTCAACAAAGACAGTAGTAACTCATAATTTACTAAACTGCATCAGTAATTGCTTTTCACTAATTTAATTAAATTATTTGTTCTAGAAGTAGTTTTTAACAAGAAGGAAGCCAATGAAACTATTTGTGATTATGTTATGTGATATAATGTTTTTCAGTCAGTTTCAATTAATTTTGGAAACGTTATGTAACATAATCACAAAGCTGTATAGTGTACTGAATGAGCACACATTATGTGGTTGTAATTAGGGCTTTCATATGTATTTGATAACTCACCAAGTAGTCCCGTCCAACTGTAGATGACGTCTGTTCGGTATCGTGTTATCAGAAAGCTGCTAAAGTAAACTCTGAACTGTGCATACCTGCCAGAACCACTGAAAGGTAGGAAAAAATAATCGCATAACATCTGCAGATTTCACACTATGTACGATAGGATAATAGACTGGTAAGTCTCTTGCACACAAAATAGTACTGTATTCAGTTGTCACATACAAGAGCTGTGCAAATTATTGGTGACTTGCATAAGAAGTGCTACATGTTTGATCATTTCATGCATGCTGCATAATTTAGTCTATAGTGTAGCCAACGTTTCTCATAATATTTGTCCTGTTTTGCATGCTTGTTGTCAGTTACTGTGTTTTTTGTCTACTGCTTCATAAGGAAAAAGGAATGTATATGATCCCTATTCTTTAATTTAATATGTTCCATACCCATGCATTGTTATAATATATAGCAAACCAACAAATGCACGTTGATAAAAACGTATTTTATTACATATTGCTAATCACCAACATGTTTTTGTTGTACTTGTGACCATCATATATCATATATATTAGTATTCTTTGAGACACCCTGATGATGGTCATGATTACAACCAAAACATGTTGGTGATTAGCAATATGTAATAAAATACATTTTACCGAAGAGCATTCGTTGGTTTACTATATATTACAGCATATGATGCCATTTGCAATGTATGTATGTAACCACTATTTTAGTTGCATGGGGATGTGTAATGTTGATGATAGAGAAATAAAAGTGATGGCAAGAGCATCAAGTGAAACAGGCAGAGTTCTAATCCTAGAATCCATTACTGCATGCGGTGTGGAATGTTATTTACTTGTTAGATTTACAAGACAAGTGCTGTTATCCATTTGCTCTTTTACAGTACAGTGGTACAGTGATGTAGCACAGGGGGTATCAGTCTTGCAATTTTACCAGGGTGGTTGTCAGGCTATGCAGTAGATCATTTCAACCAGAGGACAGCAACCTACAGCCAGCACTCTAGTTTCATCTGGCACACTGGCAAATTTTTCCAGGAATGAAATTTGTCATATCAATGTTTGCTCAAGAATGAATGATAAGCATTTAGGTCATTGTGTATGCATATGTCGCCAATTTTTCCAACAGATGTTATACATTTTCCTCCTAACATTCATCTGTGATCCTGGAGTTGGTGTTAAGGTGGGGTGTTGGGATTTAGAATTCATTTAAGTTAAGACTGTAAATTACTGAATTTGTAAGCTGTCTGTATTTTAGTGCTGTTAAATTGAAACACAAAAAAATGAAGGTAGATATATATTAATGATTATCTTATTATCACTATGAAGCTAGAAACAAAAATCATGTAATTAATTAATTCTGTAGCAGTTACTGATTTTCCCGGTTCTTTCATACTTTTTGGATAATTCTTAATACTGTAGTTTTATAAAGAATTACATCTGGGACTGTAATATATTTGATGATTTTTCTACTTGCAGTACCAGTGAAATGTATATGGCACACTATCCTCCTCTTCTTCTCAGTGTGGCCCCACTATTACAAAAATGGTGCTTACCCCTGATTTAAAAGAGGACAGAAAATGCTACTTTTATGAGTTAAAGAGATATTTTATTCTTTTCACGTGGCTAGTCACAGTTGTATGCGACAAGTTCTGTGTCATTTGACTGCTCTACAGGATGGAAGTTGTATTGAAGGTACAAAAATTCTGTCTGTCCAGGCCAGTGCCACCATTATAACTTCATAAGAAGCCCTTCAAACCCCTCATTCACAGTCATGTCATATCTCATTTTTCAGTAAATTATTCTACTGACAAAACTTTCAGTATAACAAGAATGATCATTTACTCACCAACATAAGTGACATGCACCAAATAGAAGTTATAACTAATTTACACATGATCTTGAAGGTTACAACACAATTTTGTTGGTAGGTGCTTACTAAAAATTTGGAGGAACATACTGCTTTCATCTTCTGGTTAGGAGGAGGCAGTAGGTTTCTCTGTAATGTTGGTAACCACTTGCCAGACTACATAATGCCATAAGCAATAAGACAATTTAAATCCTCACCTTGGTGAAAACCTTGTGGTATAGTTACCAGAAAATTACTGATACTTACTCTATCAAGTCCATATTGTTGACTGGAACCACAGCAAGCGTGCTTTCTGAAGATTCTATAGGATAGAAACAATTCATACAGTCTGGCAGACAGTTGCAGGGATATGAGAAGGGCTCATTTTCATTCTTGAAATCATCCTGCCCTGGATTCATTATATCCAGCTTTCCTAAAATATTCAAATTTCGTATTAGATTCAGTTTAATTAAATACAGTTTGCTGTCAGACATTTAACTGCCAATTTAAAACTGTGCTGGCCAACAATTTCCAAAGCCGTGTTAATAAATACAATCAAACGTCCATACAGCACCGCCCTTTCTTTGCACCCATGGAAGTCTGCCAACAGAAATTTGCTATTACATAGTATTTTGATTTACCACCATCCTCAATATGCAGCCACAAACAGCAGTGAGTGGACAGTGGCACTTTGAGGTACCCTACTTCAAAATTCTAACAGAGATCAAATGTGGTTGTCAGTGAATAGTGAAACTCTGATGTTGTGATGTATGCAGTTCAGGGTTTCTAGTTCTTACAGATCTGCTGTGACAATCCAAGTCCCTAGGTTCGATGTTCGTCACACCTAATTGGTAATACATACATAAATATTTACATAATTTCTGTGGATCCAAAAGTCAGAATGACAATTGGTCTTCACTGTCTGTCGTAGCTTATTGCAACTTTTTTTTTTATGTAGTGGTCATAGTGGTTGATTAGCATTCAGCTACCCATATTTATGACTTTCAGATTTGGTAATTTTATTCTTATCTTCCTGAATCATCTATCAAGTTTTGTTAGTACATCACATTCCTATTCATGAACTTGCAACAATAAAATGAACATCCTCATTTCACCATGTCTGTATGTCTGTCCATCCTCATGTAACAACTTGAGAGTGGAGAATGGATTTTCATGAAATTTTAAAACATTATTGGGTGGTTGTATTGAAATTTCTTTACACCTTCCAGTTTTCATTAGAATATAACAATAATACACACACTTTATATAATGTGCATTTCAAGCATAACTCTGAATGTTTGTTCTGAACGCAAGTGATAAAGAAAAATGAACTGTATCATATTGTATAACCACTTCTGGTTTTCAAGATATGGGGACAGAAGGGAACCAGTATGTCAGAATTATGGCATTATAATTTGTATATATATCTGAATTTCCTTATAGGAAGAAAGGTCTCCTACACAGACTGAACGAAGGCCAGCAGGGGTGCAACAAGACAGAGCATTTTTTAAGCTCTTGGTGAACAAATCTTAAACTATTACCAAATGCTATATTGTGTTTCATGTGTTGCATTACATCTGCATGTTTCCTGTGTAGTTCATTAATTTCTGTGGAAACAGGCCTACAGTGTTCGTCTGCTTGGAATACTGAATGAATATGTTTCCAGGTATCACTCACGTTTGTTTTTAGCCAGACAGGGGACGTCATTTAATGTACACAGTCTGTAACCACCTGAAAACAGAAGCATAGAATTACCATTGGTCTTCATGCTGCACTCATTTTATTTGTCCTCTGTATTAACCTTCTTGTGGTATGTGTTTGTAAAATTTAATAAAAGAGAAGAATCCGTACTAAAAAGAAAATACTGTGTGAATCACTGCTGCCTCTCAAATATAACTTGTGAATGTTTAATGACACACTAGTGTGGGCTTTAAATGTCTCAGTGCTTAACTGCTGTAAGTAAATGAATGGTTTCATTATCTTCCTTTACTGTTAATGATTATTCAGCTGGTCAAATAATTCCCTTTCATAAAACCTGAAGGTTTGTTACTGTGCTCACAAATCCTGTGACTGGACTATGTTCTAAGCCAGTATCAGTTCACATATTTACATCCTGTGCAGTGGACATCCATCCATTGTTCCTTTAACAAATCAAAGTTCTATATAGGAAGAAATTAAGAACAGACTGAAGTCAGGGAATGCTTGCTATCATGTGGTGCAGAATCTTTTGTCTACCGGTTTGCTATCCAAACATTTAAAGATTATGATATACAGAACTATAATTTTGCCTGTTGTTTTGTATGGGTGTGAAATTTGGATGCCGACACTGAGCGAGGAGCGTAGGCTGAGGGTGTTTGAGAATAGGGTGTAGAGGAGAATATTTGGGCGTAAGAGGGACGAGGTGACAGGGGTGGAGAAAACTACATAATGAGCTAAATGATCTGCACTCCTAACCCAATATTGTATGGGTGATAAAATCAAGAAAAATGAAATGGGTGGGGCATGTATCGTGTGTGGTGGAGAGGAGAGGCGTATGCAGGGTTTGGTGGGGAAACCTGAGGGAAAGAGACCACTTGGGAGACCCAGGCATAGATGTGAGGATAATATTACAATGGATCTTCAGGAAGTGGGATGTAGGGGTATGGACTGGATTGAGCTGGCTCAGGATAGGGACAGGTGGCGGGCACTTGTGAATGCAGTAATGAACTTTCGGGTTCCATACAATGCGGGGAATTTCTTGACCTGAACACCAGTTAGCTTCTCAAGGAGGACTGTGCTCCATGGAGTGAGCAAGTAAGTAATTAAGTATGTAAGTAAACTGTCCTTTGGTATTTGTTTACACATTCTTGTGTTTTAATGCACATTTCTTTATTTACATGTGTTGATAGTTCCTCCTTTTCACTGTATACATTTTCTGCTAGTGTCAATACTGGGTGGTACTCCCATCTTTCACTGTTAATATGTTTCCTACTATTGGTAATGTCAAAATCTTGCATAGGTGAGTATATTCAGCTTTACAGAATGCAGAGACAATGTAATTATAGAGATACTGAATATAACTTTATTAGAATCCTACCATTGTTAGGGTAGTAAAATGGGACACATCCACATATTTGTAGGGTATGATTCTCACGACACTCAGTGATACAGTTGTTGTAGGAATACTGCTTCATCTTGCGCAGGTTCATCTCATCTGGGAAAACACATCCTCGCAAGCCACGCTTTTGTATGGGAATGCTGCGCACGTCTGGCGTTGAATATGTGACCCATGGTGGAATTGAAAAAAATACTTCTGATCCCATGGAGACCATTTTCTTGACTGTATTCAAGTCTGGATAATCATATGGGTCATGAACCAGTACCTAGAGACATAATCCAGAGTGAATTATTGGGATGTAAAAAATGTGTTTTCACTAGTCCAAGAACTTAAATTCACTACAAATCCTAAACCTTGGTAGAAACTGAAACACAGCTGTCTGAATGTCAGTTTCTGGGAGGGGGGCTCAAATGTTATTTGAAACCCACTTGCAGAGGCTTGTTCCTTAACATTAAGTACACTTTTATGTACATTTAAAGAAAAAATAAAATTATCTATCTTTTAGCTTTGCAGACATGAACTTTGCAGCAAAAGGAAGTTATGCCACAAAAATGTTTACTTTGATTACCACCACTTACTTTAACTCCAATTGATGCCAAATTTGTCGCATGATATTCATCAGGGTTGATGTGTATAAGCACTCTAAGTCCCATTCGATAGCCATTTGTTGTCGTTTTTACAGGAGTATCATGGTCCTGTTTATATTTTATCCTGTCAAAGAGTAACTGATTAAATTGTCTGAAAGTGTACTTAATTTTGAATTGAGATTATGATCAACATTGATATCCCGTTTTTACTTATTAAGGTGCTGAAAACTCATGTTTAGTTTTAAGTAATTTTTCCTTCTTGTCTAAATCATGAAAGCTTGTATAAGTGTGCTGGCTGTAGGTTTTGTTCTTTATTTCTAGTAGGTGAACACTGTGATCAAATAGGCCATTTACTGCCAGTTTAATAGAATAATGATCTTGCTTGAAACATTCTATATAATGGCAGTCCTGGGAAATTATCAGTTGATAGGAGATTAAATTATGTTAAATTATATTAGGGAACAGTTTGTGGTAATGTGTGGTCAGATTATTGGCGTTTATGTCATCACAGATGACAAATTCCACTTTGGTTTATGAAGATGTATTCTAATATTATCTCTCTTATCTTAGAACTTTTTACAAATCCTCTTTGGGATTTGTATTCAACTGAAATGCATATCACGAATTTTAAATCCAATGGCCAGTGAAGAGACTAGGCTACAGGCTGGATTACTGAAGAATCTCTTGTCTATTTTTGGCAGGGGCAGAGATTTTTCCCTTCTCCAAAGCTTCCACACCAGCTGTGGGGCCCACCCACTCTTATTCAGTGGGTAATGGAGTTTCTTTCCCAGGTAAAATGGCCAGGGCATAAAAGTGACCACTCCATTTAGTGACAAGGTTACATGTGGTGCTGTCCCTTTACTCCCCCCCCCCCCCCCCCCCCCCCCCCCCCC
>Ga0136643_10000866_pt1 | contig 35341 bp, 18 predicted proteins | sample TergutLab28metaG_FD_96883 | JGI IMG/M metagenome (GOLD analysis project Ga0136643, IMG submission 96883) | Labiotermes labralis P1 segment gut microbial communities from Petit-Saut dam, French Guiana - Lab288 P1 (version 3) (version 3) | ecosystem: Host-associated > Arthropoda: Insects >...
TTAACATTACAGAAACCACATATTCCTGCCAGTTTCAATATGTATTTGGTAATCAATAAGTGAGTAATAGCTGTCAAAGTTTCAAACTTCTCTGGCCAGTATCTCCGTAACCATTGAACTTTGTATATAGGTGTTTTGGGTTATATCGTTATAGTTTGACCTAAGAAACACTCTCCCGAAGTTAGGTCCTTTCCTCCTGGGACACCCTGTATACCTACGTACATTCATACATACGGACACACACACACACACACACACACACACACACATTCATACATTCATATGTAAAGTGGCTGTGAAGTCCAACTTTTGTCACGGACAACTATCATTTCAATGGTTTCTACGTTACCTACAGTTTGCAATTGCACCATTATTTCGTATGACTGTACTGAAAAAATTGTCCTGCTGATAGGTAACGAATTCCACAGAGATGCATCCTTGTTGAGATGCTGATAGTCCAAATATCGTTAACGAATTTCCCCCGTTTTGTGGATTCTGAAAGCACATTACTGTTTTCACCGGCGTCTGCACTAGTTATAGTCGTGAGTCAAATGTGTTCACTTCACACCCTCCTTCATGTTCCTTTAAGGTGCATTGTAATATTGGGCTGACTGCTGCGTCTGTATCACAAAATGTTTCCTTTTCATCTGACGCCTTTATACATTTCTCTTCGTCCTCATGGTTGCCGTATTCTCCGCCCAAACCATCCTCTTTGATTTGATCACCGGAATAATATTTCGTGAGTAAAGTAAATCATGAAACTCTTTACTATGCAGTTTTTTACCCAACCTTCTTGTACTCCCATATATATCCAAATATTTTCAACAATCTGTTCTGCAACACGCTCAGTCTAGATCCGTCCCTTAAATTGTTAGACCTCTTAGTTACCTGAAATGAGTGACGGTCGATTTTGTTCGCAGCTAAATAAAGGCAGTAGAGAGAAGAAGTGTTGTGATGTTAGCAACCGATCATAATTGCATTTGAAAACTAACATCGAACAGAGGAGGAGTGTACTTGTGTACTTGATGCAAGGCTTTCCAACAAATTACGAATCTTTTTGCTGTAAGGTCGTGGTGTTTTTTTAGTGTTGATATTTCTCATAACCTATTGGTGTGTGGTACTTGAATTATTAGTGATTATTGTGATGTTGAAAGGAACAAGGAAAAGAGTTATATTGTTTTGTAGCTGGATGATTTAGCGCGGTAAGTTGTGGGTGGTGACGCATTCACATACAGTACATGGGGCCGTGACAGGTTTAGACAGATCTTCGCACTTCGTATCATCTCATTTACGATAAACTGGACACCAGTCAATGTTGATATATTTTACATCCTTAGCGCTTTTGATTGTAGATCTTTCAGAGACAGGAACAAAGTCTACGGAGTCAAACTGACAACGATTTTGATGGTCGGGATCCGGACGTCCTCCTGAATGAGCTACGGATTAGAATCCCACCAAAGTCTACACATTTGCTTCCTTTTTAGTGAATCGTGTAATGATAGACGCCTGTCGAAGTGGTTAACAGTAACACGATTCTTGCAGCGTGCAGTGCGATACATACTCTGGAAGGGGTACTTGTTTTCCTCAGTGACACACGGGCTGCCAAAAACTGCCCGTCTTATTTAGTTTTTTCCTAGTGCTGTGGGCACTTAAAATTTATTGTCATAAAGGTTTGCGAAGTAAGTTGAGAACTAAATTACGTAAGATATTCAAAAGCTGTAAGATATTTCTGTTTTGTTGGGACCGTCCTAACGGAAACCACGAAACATTAATGACCTATTATTCGAAACTTTCTCTATAAAAGAGCGCTTATATCGTAAAGCGTAGACTTACTGGAACTCTTCTTAAGAAGCAGAGTAGCTGAATCGAAATGAACTTTCTTTGGCACCGCAGTATATTTAAATGTTACATGCGATTATTTAAAGCCAGAAAATATATTTTTTCTCTATATTTTTAAAAACACGTACAAAGACGATTTAAGTATTTCATTTCTATGGTATCCCAAAACTGCCTGTAGAGATCTTGGAAACACCAGTTTAATATAGAAGAATGTATATTCTTTTTTTTTAATCTTATATTTTAGTTCTACTTCTGTATTTTGTGTTGTGTATGTCCTAATAACTAGAACAGAAACAGGGTTCCATACATAGCCTATACTCAATGCGTTAAGACTCTCTTATGGGCAACAGCACTCTATATTAGTGAAAAAAATGGTTGAACCAGTTTGGAACACAAATACTGATTCGAAACTGACAAGAAAAATAAAGTGCAATCTTATAGGAAAGCATTTAAGGTATAAAGAAACTGTAATATTACCAGTTTTGCATGCATCTTGAACTTTATCTCTCATCCTAATGGAAGAGCAGAAATTCATCGTGTATTAAACTGAGTCAGTAGAATAATTATTGGACAGATGAGGGTGGGAGGAAGGAGACTGGAGGAAACTGCATTATTCGGGCTTCATATTTTGTATACAACGAGGAAGTTGGGTTAACTGATAACGCTTCTGACTTGCGTGCAGAATGTGCCCGAAGCCAATATCGGCCGGAGCCCTGGCTATCATAATTCAGGTTTCTTCTAGTCTTACTCAGCCCTACGCGCCAATGACGGTGTGTACTTTGCAATAGTTAAAAAATGCGTCCTTCTTTCTACAGTTAACGTGGCGTCGTTAAATAATAAAAACTTATCCTAAAGTTGTATTCTTCATGTATATTAGTGGGGTTAAAAAAACAACTGCTTGGACATACAGTGAACAAGAAAAAGGGGGGAAATGATGTTTATTCGGATCACTGAAGGTAAGTAATCATTTTTAAAACTTGTCGTTAGTGGCAGGATAATGTCAAAAAATACGCCAAAGCAACCAAAGAATAAACAAAATGTAGACGCATGAAACCAAACAATTATCTGCTCTTACTCTTCTTTAAATTCCAGGCTATAGCAATAGTATTTCAAGACTGTTTTTAATTACACCCACCAAAGCTGTCTTTTTCTTTAACATTGCAACTGAAGTATTATATTTTTGTGTAAAATTCTTTTAATCTAGTTGTTATTTGTATTTATTTATTTAATTATTCGTAATGCGCAATGCAGAAACATCCTCCTTTTCTGTGCCCTTCATATGTAAATATGTGAGACGCGTGGCTCATATAACACGTGCTCCTATCAAATTACACTTATTTCAACAAATATTCTTAAGTAGGTACAACAGTTACACTGTGTGAAAATTCAAAATACACTTCTTATGTTTAATGTGGTAACGTTGCACACATTGAAAACGTGAAATCTTAACCGAATCTGAATACTTTTTTAGACAAGTGCATGGAAACGTGTGTGTGTGTGTGTTTAAAGTCATTATCCTATAGCTTGTCTACAAGAGCGCCAAAGATTTGGTAAATTTCGCCTAAAATCTTCAGATTCTTTTATCTCTAAAACTTGCCTTGCTAGGGGAAACCAAAATTAGACCTTTTAGCTGCAAGAATCGCTAAACTTGGAGCATTTTGTTATGTGTATTCTATCAACTCCTCGCCTTACGCTTGCGTACGGACGTGATTTTTTTTATGTACGAAAGTATTAGACTTTCCATTGGTTCACAAGTGAGATAAAGGCGTCTCAGGAGATATGATCAAAAGAAATACAACGCAAACAAATTAAATGAAATCTAAGAGATGGAGAGGAATGTGAACTTTTTCCTGTGGGTGGGAGGCGGGGACATTCTTATAAATTGGAATTACAAGGAGAAAGTCGACGGTAGGTGTTTGTTAAATCCCACAGGAATTCCTTCTGCACTCAGGCAAATGACAATTGTGTCTGCGTCTTGAATCTGTGGGTAGATTATTTTTCTTCGAAGTGACTAGTTCCATGCTGACACACCTACATTTGTATACACTCTCGTGATCAATTCTAAAAATAAACTAACGAATTACGTTCGGGAAGTGAATTTTGAGACGTTCGTCTTTTAAATTTTGGCCTGCATAAAATTCACGTGTCCATATAGCCTTACGTTCATACGATGTATTTTAGAGTTTCTAAGTTGAATTAAAATTTAATTTTCACGCTTCCTTTTATAGATGTGGGCCGGGTAGCTCAGTCGGTATAGCGACTAAGGGATGGACGGTCCGGGATCGAATTCAGGTGGGGACGAGATTTTCCGCCCGTCCGGAGCGGCCCTGGGGCCCACCCAGCCTCCTGTACAATGGGTACCGTTTCTTTCCCGGGGCTAAAGTGCGGCCGGGGCGTGCTGCTGACCACTCACCCCATTCTAGTGCCGCGGTCATGGGAGAGTAGAGCTATACCTCTACCCACCCTCTGGGCCACACCGGCCTGCAACGGGATCATTTTACTTCCCCCCTCCTTTTATAGATACCATAGAATCAATTATTTTCAGTTATTTTATGACAAGTATCTTATGAGTGATAAAATACATAACTTGGAAATTATTAATTGCTCCTTTACAAAGCGGTAATCAGTAAATTAAAACATGCCGTGTTTTATATGAATTATTAGATTTGTGGCCCATTTTAAATAAATACAGACTTGGCCTAACGGGTTAGCTTAGTTAGCGTACTGATTAGATTAGGTCCTATGCGCTAAAGCTTTGAAGCCCTGCGGGGGCTGAAGCGCTTCTGTTTTCCACTACAACATTAGGATCTTAACTTCTTAAGCAATCGGTAAAGTGTTTTTCCCTCGCCCATAGTGCGGTCGGCTTGTGAAGCTACTCACTCGCATCATCATACCTTCGACGTTATGGCTGCGCAGCCACTCCCCCACACATCTTCATGGTGCAGTGCTTAAAAACTACACTTTTTGCCGTCTTGTGACAGCAACGAAAAAGACGATCAAAATATGTCATTTTTCTGTTACATTTTTAAGGTTTAATTACAGGCAGAAGATCCACTCTGAAAATATGACATCAGAACACCCATCCTGTGTTTGTAGTGATATGAACAGTAACGCGCATGGGAAAATAAGAAGCTGTTGCTCAGTTTAGTCCGTAAATTTGAAGGAAAGAGACTTTTTGAAGACTGAAGCATAAACGACATGACGCTGTGAAATTAGACCTTAAAGAGACCAACTTTTAAAATGTGTGGTGGTTTCATAAATTTCAATAAAGTGCGTCGACTCACATTTACAACATAACAGACTTTCAGGGTTCTATAAAAGGCCTTGGATTTCTTGACTAAATGAGAAAATATTAGTTTTTCAATAATTCAATCGGCAGAATCCTCTACTGCGTGTACTCGTATTTAGTAAGTAATGACGATTCAGACTTGAAACTCACGAATCCTGTCTTAGTAATATATAACTGAAAAAGGCTTTAAAATATACCTTTCTCCTTTCTATTTCTTAATACAAGCTCAAGACAGTCCATTTTCCATTTACATTATGAAAAATCAGTTGCTGAAATGTGCTTTGTTACTATTGATCGTGTTTGTAGCTATTAAAGCGATAACTTTAAAAGTAATGTAAATAAACTTAAAGCAATCCCATTACAGGCCTGGACAGGACCTGAGGGTTCCAGGATGCTGAGGCTCCCAGATTTCAAGACAATTGGCACATGAAGATGGTCAGTTCAGACCTAAGCACCGGCCGCCTTTACCCCCCCCCCCCCATAAAATATTGCCAGTACTCATTTCTGTTAGAGGCTGAGTCGACCTCAGGGTTAAAAATAATGTGCAGTTATTAATCACAATGTTCACTAATACAGATCATCCGTAACTCTCCTTAAGCATCGTTATATCTTCATTAATTTAAAATATAAAACTGGCCCGACGATGTTTCTACCTCTTTGTGGCGTTTGTAAGCAACAAGTATGAACAAATATAATGCTGCTTTGTTTAATGAGTGGTTTAGGTTTTGCAATATCATGCAGAATTTAAATGACGGTATAGCACTTAATATTCCTTTTATTAAAAGAGTTCTAAATGGAAAATAAAAAGAAAGATGAAAAGCGGTTTGCTCTACGTCTTTATATATATAAAATGAAAGTACGACAAAAATGGATTTTGAAAAGGATAAGAAAAAGTATAAACTACGTACTTCATTCAGCATCTGAGTCTCGACAAACCATTTAATCTGTAGACTGAATGGAGAATACCTTATATTAGTACAGGATTTTTAATTAGGGCTTATGCGGAGTCCTTCGTCTACTCTTGATCTTCAATTCACCATTTCGTACCAAAACAAAAAAGGAAATTTTCTCAGTCAAACAAAATGTATGCAAATGTTATACCTGTTTACAAATCCCTTATAAGCTTTCTTCCCATGTGAAGAAATTGTGACGTGGAATAAATATTCCAGGGTTCAACAGGACTATTAGCTATTAGGTACATCATTTGTAGCTAGCCAGCGTAGCCTACGAAAGAGTGCTTTTCAAGTGAGACATCCCCGTTGTGTTTGAAACGCTAACATTTAATATAAATATATATGTATATATAATATAGTCGTACACAACTTTATATTTTATTAGATTATACTAGGTTATAATTCAGCTGCACGTTTCGGCCAAACTACAGGGCCATCTTCAGGCTGATCTTTGAGTAACTGGAGTGTAGACTGGAAGCATTATCAATTGATAATGCTTCAATCTACGAGATATTCTCGTAGATTGAAAGGACTATGAATTTTACACCCACCTACTCACAGATCAGCCTGAAGATGGTTCTGCCGTTTGGCCGAAATATGTAGCTGAATTATAACCTAATATAATCTAATTAAATATAAAGTTTTGTGGACTATATTATATACATATTTATTTATATTATAATTTTAAGAAAAAGTGTGAAAATTAGCCTGGCGGAGCATCGCTGACCAGGATACTCTGATAGGAATTAAGTTTTGTACAATAAGGGAAATGTCCTTTTTTATATTTTAAATTTAATTACACAGGAAAAAACTGGCGTAATGACGTTACAGCAGGTTGATCTTGTATCCTGTAGATTGGCCCTAGATTTCCGCGTGTTAGGGCCCTTCCACACGCTGTTGTTTTTCCCGCTTAACTGTGCATACCGAAGTTTCACGGTTAAGCCGGAAGGAAAGTCGGAACGTGTGGATGAGGTGAAAGTTCAGAAGGCCCTTCTCACGTCAATTTCTATTCCGGCTTAACAGTGACAACTCGGTTTGCACAGTTAAGCCAGAATGAAACTCGGAACGTGTGGATATAGTACAAGTTCGAAATGTGAACCGTTGTGTCCAATTTCAACAAAACATTAATCAAAGAACATAAATCCAAGAGATACGTCAGTATGTCAAGGGTACCTCAGGCTTTACAGGTATTGAAACGGTAAAGTATGAAGAGAATTACTGGAAAATATGGAGTATCAACTACTACACAGCAAATTTTATTTGTTATAGGAAAATGTAGGCCTCTTTTTAATATAGTAATTTGGTACTTGCTTGGAGAGAAAGGAAAAAGAAAACTTCAAATTTGTTTTAGATGCTAAAACGTAAAATAATATATTTCTTAGCCGAGATTCGAAATTGATATCTCACTGAAAATATTCAGGGGTGACGTCCCGTTTAGAGCCTTACTTGATATAAAAGTCAGAAAATGTATTTACAATCAAGAAGGCCTTTCTTTTGTATTTTATATTTCAGTGTAACAAAATGAAGTAAAATTCGATCCTGGAAATGTAACACGAAAGGAGTTATTTCGTTCATTTTTACAGACACTGATTTTTTGTTAACCTAAAGGCTGTAGCAAATACAGAATTTAATATAAGGAATCGAATGACAATGGGAAGGTAATAATCAACAACGAGTAATTATGAATGAGAAAGGAGATGCTCGTGGTCCTGAAACTTTTATCCCAGTACGCCTCCGTAAATACTGTGTAAGAGCATCAAAACCACAGTAAAGTCAATGAACATCCTAGATTTATAATTATGGACCTAATTATGTAATTACATTTTTCAATTAAATGTGTTATATAGAGTCAACTAGTACAATGATTATAAATGAAGAATTTGAGTAAATGCTTTAGGAAGCGTTCGTGATAGATTTGAGATTTTATCCCACTATTTCCCTGGAGGGTAGGATGAAACCCACAGAAACCTACAGTAACCTGCCTTATGTGCACTTCTATTCTGAGCTGATAAACTACAATTTCCTTAAAAAGATATATGTATCAACCGAATAATCGTGCAGCGGAATCGATGACGCTAATCCTAAATCAAGTGCGGTTAGGTGTGCTAGGACTACGCACTATCGGAAGATGCAATGTATCAAAGACTTTGGTAACCACCGTTGTGTAAAGACGGCAGTCCATTCGGGATTCGTCTTGAAAGCGGTAGGTATAATCCAAAAGGGAGATGATTTAATGCGCTTCTGCCTCTCTCTGGGGAATTCTGAACACATCTTGAGAGAAAGAGAAGCTGCACGGCCAACTTAACACTAGATGACGCGTATGGTGCCACAAGAAGATAAATTACTGTCCTTCTTCTCCACTACCTTGGTACCTACTGCTTTCTCTCCTGTTCCAGCATCCAGACCCCTTGAAGGTTCTAGCACTAGCAGATACAAAGAGATCGAAGTCTATAGCCCATCTCCGGATGTGTATTTCTCATTGCGAGGTTACTTGTAAAGGGGAAGGTGTCTCAGCAGGTGGCTTCACAAAGGGTATGGTGTTTTCCTTAATTGTTTATTTAAGTACTGGAAATCAACACAAGCCATATAGTAATAAAATAATTAAATTTAATATCAAGCCATAAGGCTCGATAGCACTTGGTCAGCTGTAGAAGTTTATACTGTCCGATGGAAGGAACGAGGTTTTATTTTATTTTTCACGTTACCAATTCCTTTTCACATAGCCCTCTAGTCTACTAGAACAGCCTGTAATGCTGGTATTGTGTTCTAGATACAGGAGATTTGTTGGTTTTCAGCTAGAGAGACTAAAGAATTCTAAGAGAGATCTGAGTGTATCCTGTGATCCATTCAAGGTCCAAATCACGTAATTTACAGAGTCTTGAGTCATAGTCGTGAATTATAGACTATGTCCATCTTCTCGCACTGAAAACCACACAATTTTCGGAGGCTGCCTAAACTGCCTCCGCTCTCATGTGAAATGAGAGGGAGAACCTACCTTAGTAAGCCCAATAGTAAAAGCTGTTCTCTAGGGATTTAAGGTAGCTCCTTCTAAGGTACTCACGAGAGTAGGTTCTAACCTTTCCATTTCCACGTGAGGACGGAGACAAATCCAGCCTTTGGAAGGCTGTGGGTTTTTTAAGCCTAAGACAACTGCGCAATGTCAAAATTTTAGTCGCTATCTTGCCCATATACTGTCGTCAGAATTCTTTAAAGCTGAACAATTTTTCGTGTTGCCGCCGTCCCACATACTTGCTGAAATTACTTCTCGTGTAAAATGCAGTTATACTGCACTTCTAGTTTGAACACAAACGGTCTCATATTGTAAGGCTACCCTGGATCCTTTCACCAAACAACGCGACCGAGGAGTGAAGATGGTCTTTTCATCATTTAGCGATGATTTTTAGAATGATAAAATATTATTTGGATTCTTAGAGTTTTGAAGCAAAGAATTATTTTTCAAAGACTGTAAAAACCTGCCCTTAAGAGACTCCTCTTGTAATACCGTTTCCCGGTCAAACATTGTCCTTTGTGGACCTGCAGGGCACAACAGCTTTTCCCTGAAATCTGTCGTAACTTTAACCTTCCTTTTCCACGTCTTCCAAAATCCGCTTTCCCATAGCGTAGAGATGGAAAATCAATAAACTGCTCCTGTATCGCTGTAAGTCTATTCAGTATCCAGGAAAAATGACGAAATAGAGTGTCATTTGCACACGTTAACCAAGAAAGCTGATACGAACTGCACGGTTGCAGGAAAGGTTAGTAGATGTGAGCAAAAATATCTATTGCAAGATTCTGTTAGAAGTTACACTGCAGTAATGACATCAGATGAAATGTTATGAAAATTACACAAAGACGTAACTTTTGTAGTCTTATACTAATAGGTCTGTGGTGATTGTACAGAGACTGATGGGATGGCAAGGGCAAGTAGAACGCATGGGAAAGATTATTATGCGTAAAATTATTGGTTTAAAGGAGTCACTTAGAAAATCTGGATGTATATAGGCCTAGTAGAATAAGAAGGTTAGGGGAATTTGTCTACACGAGTGTGCACTGAAACACTGTCGGATACGGTAAAGGGTAGGATTTATTGAAGGGATTTAGTGTCTCTGGCTAACATAAAGCAGTAAATTACACTGACCAGGTATGTAACTACTACTTTTCAAGAAGAATCCTCCGTTATGGAGACATTTGTGTATTGTGAAGAGCTTGTTTTCTTTTTCCGGCAGTTTGTTAAACTTGTCAATAATTATGCACTTTGAACGTCTTACAAAGACAACGTATCTTAATAAGAAACATGACAACATGTGGAAATCTTACAACCGAACTACCTCTTGATGTGTCTTATTCTTCTTCTCCTCCTCCTCCACCTCCTCCTCCTCCTTCTTCTTCGTTTCTTCTTCTTTTTGCGGTACCCCGGTTATGTCCCGTCCTCCTGTCCTAATTCGTGTGATGGGTATGATATTTAAGAGGATGCAGATATTTGGGACGGACAAATAGCTACAGTTGCCGGTTTCAGTGGCCGCGCGGTCTAACGCGTAGGTCTACAGCCGCTCGCCTGCTGTTATTGTTGGTTCGAATCCCACCGGGGGCATGGAAGTCTGTCTGTTGTGAGTGTTGTGTGTTGTCAGGTAGAGGTCTTTGCGACGACGTGATCACTCATCCAGAGGAATCCGACCGACTGTGGTTTATCTAACTAAGTGTGATCTAGAAACCTCTTGAATGAGAAGGCCGTGGCCCACTGGGGGCTGTTGCGTCGCAAACAAACGAACTAGCTATAATTGATACAGCCATGACACGTACCGGAGTGAATCTACGGGAATGTGTTCAGAGGCGTCTGTACCCAGTCCTTTGATTGGAATGAACAGTCGGAAGAAATAAGTTTACAGTTATTTACTTGAATAAACAAATGTTATTTACCAAGCGAAGTTACGTATTCCTTGACGATACCTGTTGTCTTGCAGCACTGACACACACATTATTACAAAACCAGCAGCTTCCGCTTATACTCATTAGTAGATGCAACCGACACACATATATTTTCTTTTATGATGGCTTTAAATTTCGAGGACAAATTAACAAATCAGGTATAAGCACTTTTTAAGATACTTCACTTCACTTGACTGTGGTCATGTTTCAACACACACAATAATTTATAATTTTGACTTTTGTTAATTAATAACTCGGATGGGATAGCAGTTGCCGCGTGCTGTTTGCTGGTGAACTACCGGAGAGCCAGCCGGCGTCCCTCGGTTTTCCTACGCGATCAAATTTTGAACAAAATCCGAATGTTCCAACTGGTTAAAATTTTAATTTCAACAACTCATAGGTGATTTGGAACAGACCACCGGCAGTCGCATGCTCCTGCACCAAGTGTTACGGCTTCCCAACCTGTCAAGTTCTCTTGTCACAGCCTCTTACTCTTTACAAAATATCTGGTTTTCTGTACGCTCGTTAATGGTCCCCCCCCACCACATTTCTTATCTGGTCAGTAGCTGCTACTTACTTATTCTCTCCCTCTAAAGTATTATGCGCGGCCTGTTCGTCGGTTTATCCAATCATCCTTAATGAAAATATAAATTCTCAATATAAATGTACCTAATATAACCATCTTAATAACTTAGGTGTTCTCGTTCCTCCAAAATAGACTCAAAGCATGTCCGCACGGTTATAGTCTCAAACAAAATGTTACTGGTGACAATTCTGAGAAGAATATTTGTATCTTGGGGAACAAAGTGAACAGTTTGTGATATCACATGACTCGGAATTCGCAGTTTTATAGAAGTCAACTAATATAGTCACGGTAGTTGAGTCTAGGAAGCCGGAATAAATCGGACATTTAAATCAGATGGAAGAGAGGAGAATTTGTTACGGAATTTGGGTGACGAAACCTGTTTATAAACTGCGGAGTAATATAATACGATATTTGAGAATATATTGAGTGAAAATCGAAGTTGATTGAATAATAGCCAATGCTGGGCTTTAATATTAGGGAATTTGGACCGTCGGTTCGGGTTCGGTTTGCCAGACATTTGGTGGCAATAGTTAGTTTTGATTCTACATTCATTTTACTTTCGTATAAACACGGATGTTTAAGTTTTGCAAAAGGGTATTTGGTGCCTTTAATGGACATGTGTTTATCGAGAGACTGAAAAAGTTACAGCAGGCTTAGCGGGAGGGATTCAATGGGTTGAATACGTCTGTGTAGCTGGGTTAGTAGAATGAAAGTAGTAGAGATCCTGGCGATATGAATGTGGATTATGGAGTGTAATTGCAACTTGAGCTTACGCCAAGTCCCCTATTTTCATGAATGTTGAAGTTGCGGTTTTTATGATCAAATTGTTAGTTAAGTTGTTGCCTTGCAAGTCCCTAACCAACCGAATCCTAAATATGTCTAAAGATATGAAGGAGGTGTTTTTACTTCTTCTTTGTATTTAGAGGTATCATTCTGAATTCTTGGTTTTCCTCAGCCATCAAGAAGAAGGCCGTTGCATTTGAAATTATTTTACAGCAGTTTTTTTTTCCAAATCCCTTCCAATTAATTAATCACCCTCCAATCCGTTAAACGATACTATATAATTTGAGTCGTTAAATAGTCGGTAAATAAACCAAGAACAAAAAAAATAAGAGAAATGTTTATTGCGTGAATTTAGACTTACCCAATTATTTAATACGAATTTTAAAAATGTTTGTTTTTGAGGAATTGGCGTGAAATCTAAATTGTCACCTACCCATTACTTGTGATTACATTTCATGTATCCAGTAAAAGAGTAGAATAATCTCGAGCCAACAGAAAATACGCGCAAGCGCAGGAACGAATGTTCCTAAGAAAGTGTGTTTTCTGTGTTTCAGTACACAGTTTACACTGTAGGATGTCTTCATGTAAGAATTATTCCTATGGTTTCTGTGCGTTGTGGTTGCATCCTGATATTCAATCCCCAACCTCATCATCTCTGTGTCTTCAGTTTGTGAGTTTTGACGCAGATCCCATACAAATGTGCGCTGTTAAGTTATAGTTCCACGAAGTAGCTCGTGGGCAAGTGGTTAGGTTAATAATGCGACAAGAGATGCTCTGTCAGCGGTTTCAGTATTTACGACGTGACGTTATAATATTCACAAAATGATGTCCAGCGGTTAGCGTTCCTGCTTCGAGTTCGGGCTATCCTAACATCTAACCTGGACCCGGGGATCTGATCAGCTCTTTTAAATTAGCACTATCTTGGTTTTCTTTGTCCATTGCTAAAGAAATTTTGCGCGGTATCTTGTGCAATTACCCCTTTATTCTACGCCTTTCTCACATAATAATTTATATTGGGCTATTTAAGAGTAACATTAATAATTTTAACCTCTTTTGAAAGGTGTCATTTCCGAATGTCAGCTACTTCGAATGAAATTTTTGCAGTTTTCTTTTACGTCTAACAAAGATCTCTGGATAGGATATGGCAATATATGGCAATATATGACTCGCAAGTGCCAGGTTACTATAAAAGAAATAGACACTTTCAACGTTACGTAGTATCAAAACCGTTAGCGTAGTGGACACACAATTTGCGTAGTAGCGTACAGGAAAGATGAGAATTTTTTTTTCCAGGCATTCTTTCTTGACGTCAGCACCACGTCAGCGCCCGTGACATCGCTGAATCAAAATGGCTGCTACTGTGGTAGAGAAGGCATTTTGCTTGCTGGAATTAGCGAAGACGAACTCCGTTACTCTTGTACAGCGTCATTTCAGAAGACGATATGGCAAACGTCCACCTACAAGGCAGTCTATCTACGACTGGAACAAGAAATTTCAAGAAACTGGTTGTTTATCATTAATAATTTCGTTTCAATACAACAATGAAAATGTCTATTTCTTTTATAGTAACCCTATATATTCAGATCTCTTCTACACTACAATTCCAAAAATCATCTGATTATACGCAATATCTCTTTTGTTTTGAAATTTCAACCCCGTCGTCACATATCTGAATCTTACTCGTTTTTTTTTATCACAGATTATGCCATCACTAGAATACGTATACTTTATAGAAGGTAAATCGCCTTTTCTTAACCACAGAAATGAACATGTTATGCTACCGACATGTTAGTGCATTCGAGATGAAATATAGAACCTTGTAGAAGAAAACAACAATTATGAGAGTGTATATCACATAAAGTATGGTATTCTGTACCGCATCTAAATATTTAGCGTAAAACGGATGACTGTTTCCTTTATGATGAAATATTTGATAAATTTTAGAGCTTATTTTGGTTTTGTTAGGTTTCTTGTCTACTATGAGGGGCTTTTGACAAAATTTACATTTCTTAAATTAGATAGGAAATATGAAATTTTGGTCGGAAAATTTGAAGGAAAGGCATAAATTGTGATACTCACGCGTAGACTGGCAGATAATATTACAGTAGGGCCTGATATTGTGGACTAGACTCACGTAGCTGGGACAGAAACGATGTTTGACTATTTAGAAAGTGATAATGAAGTTACACATTCCTTAGAAACCGACAACTTTCTTGACCAGCTGAGAGACTGTTAGGAATTAATTAATTTTGTTGCCAGTCTCTTTTATTTAATGACGAACATTCCCTGGTGTGCCAGGGCTTCCTCATTATCGAGACCTCACGACTACACTTAGTTATATAACACCGTCCGTACGAATTCTCTGGACGACTGATCAGTCCGACGCAGAAACCTCTGCTTGATGACACACAACATGCTCCCAGCGGGATTCAGACCTGCAGTAGCAGCAAGAGAATGGCAACAGACCTGCGCCTTAGACCGCGTGGCCAACGGGATCATCTTTGTTGGCCTCATAGGTTTGAATGTTACTTGCCGTCATTAATCCTTACATTACAGACCACGTTTTTATCAAATTCTCTGCGTTGTAACATCGGAGTAGCGTGTCTGAGAATAACAACGAAAAATAATGGATTTTGCTAAAAATGGGAGAGAAATATTGCAATTTGACCTTAATTCGTGGACTATTATTTGCGGCTGTTTATTTGACGAAACTAACAGTATCTGGGGCTGTATAATACCGATGGGATAAATCTGGAAGGAAACAAAATGAAGGTAATATCATGGCATTTTTCGGAGAGACAGGAACATCATGAAATATATAAGCATAGCTGGTGTCTCGGCCGAATTTCTAAGCGGTAATATACAAATAAGATTCTAGAGAATTGTCGTTAGAATTTTCTGTGCTCTTATCTCTAGATTCCTTGCTCCCTTATTGCTAAAAGTTAGTACGAGTGAACAAGTACTTCTCTGGAGTGTAATAGGAACCAAGAGAAACAAGACTTTTACAAAGACCGGAGCAACGAATGTCTGTAATGTCTAGGTAGGTTCTTATTTCGAAAGTGTCATATTGCAGCACAACCAGAACAGTCACTAACGAAACTCAAAGTACAGTTGGAGGATGTTCGACGGTATTTCAACCCTTTCAGATGTCAGTTCCCATTAGAAGCAATTACAGCATCGAATGCTTTCCCAGATCACGCTATGCCCGTATAGAGTTTAGCCATAGATCCATGTTTGAGCTAGAAACTGTTGCAGGACAAGGTTTCTGCTTTTAGTATAAAAGAGTTTGTTTACGAAAGTATTCATATTCCAGTTTCTGATCAGAGAAATAAAAAGTTTACTTTTAAAACAGATGATTAAAACATAGAATCCTAGTAAGTATCAGTTGTAGTATGGTGTTTCTTGCTTATTTAATGCAGGTGTGTGTACAGTGTAAAGTGTCGAATGATTTTACGGGTATGAATATAATGATTATATATATATATATATATATATATATATATATATATATATATATGAAAAGCGACGTGAAGACATCGCGACGCTAATCTTGTGAAACTGAGGAATACCTTGACAGAACTTATTCAGGATATTAATGCCCTTCAAAAAAATGTCTCAGTTGGTCATGATAAGGCCCTATCACACGTTCGCGGAGAAGCGGGATCGAAATTTGCATAATACGGATTGTTGGTGGCGCACTGTGGGATTTTATGTGAGTGTTATGGCAGATGGTTATTTCCTATCGCGTAAATTTGGCCTGATCACAAAATAAAGTGTACTTAAAAAGCGGACATTTTTACAATATAACGACATGTATTTGATCGAGCGCTGTAGTTCTCGTGTTGGAGAGCTTGCACATGGTGCCAGAGGTACTATGCAGTTCGACCAGAAACCTCACCCATTTTCCTATGAAGTTTGAAAAGAGAGGGTAATATTTTTTACTCAAACCGAGACAACCTGGCTGTGGTAGTTCGCGCAACGTGTTGTAAACACTGTTCCTGTAATTATAAGTATAAAGTATTGTACAGTACCTAATGATGTGCAGGCAGCTTGCCCCTCAATTTATGGTTTACCTTATTTAAAGTTCATTCCGTGCGTTTTTAGATCAATGTATTCAATTAATTTTACTAATCAAATTCATAGCATTATTTATATGGAAATATTAAAGACGTATCTCCGACATGTTTCGGGACAGGTTTAAAACAAATTACCAGGTGATGAACTATTATTTACAAGGTTCTTAAATCTATAGTAGCTTCACTGTTGAAATTTTTGCAAACCTTTGCAAGTTGTACCTTTTATACCTAATCGACATCGACAGTGGAGCACTACAGACTGTAGAACATTGCAAATAATAGCTTATGGGTTTTAAACCTGACATTTTGTGTTCCCTGAAGATGGCACACCTATACCGAAAGATGTCGGAGATACGTTTTTAATATTTACATGTAATTAATATCGTGCATTTGGTCGGCACAAGAAAACTGAGTGTGGTTTTTTCCTGTTTTAGAGTTGTTGATAGCATTATTTGTGTTAAGAAAAGAATGACGAACCTCAAAAATCAGTTATACAAAAGAACAAAAGAATGTTTTATTTGTTGCCCATTCTTTTCTTCGGTGCCTGCTCTTTGACGTTGAAACGTGTGTTTCGTAAGAGTGAGAAGTTCTCCGTTGTTACAAAAAAGTATAAATTATTGTTCTTAAAATGAATAGTCCTAAATTAAATGTTTATGTACCAAGGGATGCTTGTGTTTAAAAACCCAAAGGGGATATTTGCACAAACTAAGAAACCTGCTAACTTATGCCTACCTCATAAGACGAACTTTGTTAAATACCGCGGTTTCAGCTGTGGAATGTCTTTTTCAGAGTAAAAACCTTCTTCGCTTTTAGAAACATCCTTTGAGCTCTGAGAAGGGTACGAGATTAATTGCAAAGATATTGCTGTCTCACATTACGACAATAATTTTAGGTGCACAGAGCTGGTGTTCTCGCTGCGTTCCGAAGTCCCGTAACAAAAGAATCTCCAACTTCCAATTTTATAGAGTCAGAATGGATGCTTTCAGCATTCTTCTTTCGGTTACACTAAGGTTTTTTTCTGATATAGATAGATAGGCATATATATATATATATATATATATATATGTGTGTGTGTGTGTGTGTGTGTGTGTGTGTGTATAAATGGCGTAGGCGTTATAGTAAAAAATTTTATTCCTTACATTTATAAAATTATTTTCAATAACAGGGCTGAGGAAGATATGTGGACCTAGGAGAAATGAAGTGACTAAGTACTAAAATTAAAAAAAAAAACTTTTTTAATGATAATGAGTTTGGTGAGTCCTGTAGAACATACAAATGAGAAACTCGTGCAAAATATGCCCTTATATTGTGCTAGTGCTATATTTTTTCTTTTGTTTAACTATTAAATATCACTTGTAACGTTTGTGAATACCAAAAAAAAAAAAACTCTTTCCATTCTGTCATTTACCAAGGTCTATGGTCACCAGTATAAATATAGACTGGGCAGTGTTATGTGCAGTGCTGTACTTCAGAAGTTGTACTTGATGGGTGTCAATAGAACTAACGAGAATACTCTGAGATTCGCTATATGTATATAGCCTAGCAGTACGAGCTTGGGAAATTGAATTTTCCAAAGAACACGGCAGATTTGACTGATGACAGAGAGAGCGAACATTGGAGAATAAGAGTTTGGGGCTGTCTTTTTTATGCTGTCGGCGTAGAACATTGTTATGGCCTGTTTCGATACATTTGGCAAATCGTATAGTTGAGGCCAAGATTCATGCTGCCTTTTCCTAGTTGGAACTGCTGCATTAGAACTGCCATAGAAATTTGGAGATTCTACGCCGTGCCGAGTGGTGCATAATTACTTTTATTTCTAAGTATTGGATATTATTTTCTTTATTTTATTTTCGAGATTATGTATTAGACGAACAACACGAAGGAGGTTTAAAGAATTATTTATATTTGTTTTTAACCATGTGTTTAATTTGTTGTATTTATATGCAAGTGGGCGGAATAATTTTCGGAACGATATTTTTCGTTATATTCTTTTGCCTACAGTTAGAATTGAGACATTGCCTTTTATGTTTTCCAAGTTTTCTAATTTATTATTTGGATAAGCACAAACAACAGGGTCTTTTGTATGGAACAGTTGAGCTTTTCGGTGTCACTGCCCATACACGACAACAAAGAAAGTCATTGAATTTTCCCATATTTTGAAATGTACTGAACTATTCGAGGATTCAAACCAAGAGCTTATAAATATTTGGCTAGAAGGCTTGAGTAAAAGACGTACAAATAATTACGACGGATAGTATTCTGTTTAAGTTACTCAAGGACAAAATTTGATTTTGTTAATGCTTGAAGTTTTCACATTTAATATGCATTTTCCCTTATTATAAAAGCTACTCTTGGGAGTGTGATTTATCTTGTTAGTTGAATAAATTTTGTAACCGATTGATATCAGTTTATGTTACACAAGTTATGTTGAACTTTGAATTAGAAATACAATTTTATATAGACAGGAATAATTAGTGTATATTTTCATGTTTCGCTAATGACTGTCTGGTGTGTTGTTTACATGCATGTGTAAACATATTCACTAGATTAACTACAGATAATGTTTGTACAGTTCCAGTTACTGGTGTGGTGTTCACTTGCAGCTCCGAATACTGCGCCTGGTCATATTGAGTGCAAGCCAAGGTGAAGGAAAGTATAACCTAAAACACAAGTTAGAAGTGAAATAATGTAGAAATTTATACATTTACATTTCACAAAAAAACATAGCTGACGTGTGTTTATTGATAATAATAACCTACAACATAAAAGTGTAAAAATAATTGTTTAAATGCAGCACTTCGATGTGTTAAGTCTAATTTAAGGCGAGAATAAGTTCGTTCAAAAACGCAACAATAAAAACACGCTAATTTCGGCAACACGTACTGTTGACATGAGGGATCGGAAAACTTCTGGCTCTTGCGGTTTGCATCCGACTTTCGACTGCATGATTCAGACCGCTTACATAAGATGCATTGAACAAGATAAAGATGGACTTCTCGGGAAAGAAATGAGAGAAATTGGGGTGACATTTGTACAAACCCGATGAATTTTGAATTTATTTCGCAGAGGTGATATGACATAACTGTATTTATATAAAACATACTATTACAGAAAGTGTTTAGGTCGGCCTCGTGAACAGGCATTTTAACAAATTTATTGCACAATATCATCCTATTTCTTGGTGTTTTTTATGAGACTGGGTGTTCGTGGAAAATATGGGAATGTGTACGTTTGACACTTGGTGGTAACGTGTGATGCAGAACTGCTCATTAAGGCGACAACAACGTTTAATTGTTCGAATGTTGTGGAAAACAAGTCTCATTCACAGATATAAGTGCTGCCAACTGATGTTAACCTTTTTTGTTCTCGAAAGCTTAGATGGCGTTGAAATATATTTGGTGTGTGCCCATAAAATGGATATATAATTCCTTCAATACAAGCATATTCAGAGTTTTATTATTTGTTAATGCATTGGAGCCAGATCAGTGACTGCGACAATAAAATTTTTGGAATAACTTGTTTCTTTCTTCCTGTTGTGACAATTTCCAAGTTTTGGAAATTTCTATTTTGTAGCTGCTTAATTACGCCAGCGATCTTGTCCTTCAACGTCTGCCATTAACTTAGTGAGGTGAGAGAGTAGAAAAATGTTTAGGAAGATGAAAATTGGTTCATATTTTCTTCAGTAATATATTTGTGCTGCAGGCTGTTTGAAAAACCTCACATCACAAATCATGTTACAGGGTAAATTATTTTCCTGAAATTTCGTATTGAATACATTACGATAACTTATTGTTCCACAATGTATCCTAGGGTCACTGCCTGTTTCTCACCAGATAAAAGTGGTAAAGAGTTTGTCCTGTTTCCGTCACGCAAATACGCTTTACATTTCACGCAGAACTTCCATTCAGCCATTTCGTGATCATGCAATGCACCATGAGCGTCACCAAGAAATACTATTAATTGCGCAGCATCTGTGACGTCATTGGTTCATACCCTTGCCAGTGTGTAAGAATTAAATGGCTCTGCCTGCAGTTTATGTTAAATAAATACAAAAATAAATTTCATCCTCGTTCTTCAAGTTCCGGCAGAGGCGAAAAACTTAGAACCCTTTGTTCTTCTATGGACACATTTCTTAAGCTACAGCTAACGAACAAAACTTCACAAATGAAGGCTTTGTAATAGGCTTGCTTTCTTTTACATTTATTTCCGCTCCATTACATATAGAACAAAAACATTTGATTCACTGTGAATGTTTTTTTTTTTAAAGATGTCGTTTTGACTGATCAAAGAAGGTTTCAACTACCATATTTTGTTTTTCTAAGTCCACCAGTCATTTCCTTAAAATTTACTTTATTCTTTTCCTAGTAATCATAATTGGTATCTTATTCTTTCTTACGGTAACTCTTCTCTAACAGATCAACCACTTTCCCTGCACTTCCAGTAGAATGTGCTTCCTTTTTCATTAAAAATACCCTCTTCCGCGTCAATATTCAGTTTCTTCTATCTCATGTTTATTATTACATTGTAACATTAATGTAACGCAAGACCTTCATATTTTATCCAAATTTATACACAGAATACGAATGTACAAAAGTCTTCTGCCTCACGTGTAATGTAGGAATTATTCTATACTTAGCCAGAGATAATATGGTACTTCCCTTTATTGAATGTAGCCCTTAGCGCTTGATAATATTTTGCTTCAGACTGCCCTACCACCCTACTCATTTCTGTACCTTATATTATTCCATTTATTTCGTTCATGAGTTACAGTATTTCAGCTGACGTCTGGGGACCACGGTGGCACAGTGGATAAAGTGCTGTGCTACAAATCGGAAGGTCGCTGGTTCGATCCCAGCTGGTGTCATTGGAATTTTTCATTGACATACAAATGAGTACCAGGAGCATTTTCTGGGGGTAAAGGCTGTCGGAGCTTAAGGCTAACAACCTTACCACCATCCTGTGCCATTGTCATGAAATCCCGGAACCTTAACTTCCTGGAACCCTCTGGGCCACTCCAGGCCTGTAATGGGACTGCTTTACCTTTCTACCGCCTATCTGGTATTAGCTCAACAAAAATATGCTATAAATTCACGATGTATAATAATAAATACAATAATTCCCATTTAATGCCGATTTTTCCCTCTAAATGTTAGAGGAGACCAAGTGATACTGACTCGCTTGGAAGCTCCAGTGTAGCGGGAAGAGGTTTCTAATTAGGGTCATGTGGAACAAAATCTAGTCATATATTCAGAAATTCCTTTGCAGCTTTAAACCTGCTACAAGTTTCTCTGTGATACTCCTCAGTGCCTTGTGCGCTGCTCTCGTCAGAAGCCTTGTATAACGAACAAATCAATTTGCAACTACATTGTTCCCCTGTCTCTCTTCATGCCATGTAGTTAATTATATTGCCAGTTCAAACGTGATGAAAGAACATCATTCTCAAAGTATGTTACATGCACTACAAAAGTGTTTGTTAAAATACCGGATATTTTAATTAAGTATACAAATTAATTGGAATAATTTGATGATGTGAGGAAGCTTTACGTACTTTAAAGTATTTCTGTACAGAAATAAGCGTTCCTGGTATCACTATGGACCTTTCTTTAGAGTATTAAAAGGGAAGATATTACTTTCTGTAAAGCATCCGATGATGACGATGCGTGGAGCAAATTGCTGTGTTGATAACACTGTGCATTTGTATTCAGGGTGCTCACGGTTCGAGTCTCGGCTTCCTGTGGTTTATCCAACCGTAATTTTCTGTATTTTCCTCACACATTTTGGATGAGTCCTCGGACATTACTTCCAAGTATGACACGACCACTTCTGTTCATTTATGTGCTTACTCTGTATTCATGATCGCATTGTTATATAAATTGACGATGTGTAAAATATGATGTTTTTAAAACAGTGTCATTAAATAACTTAAGAGTTAAATATAATTGGGGAAAATAATTAAATCAAACCAGTAACAAGTGAGTTGCCGTCTGAGACAAGTGCTATTTTCGACCGCTCGAAAATTGGAATTGTCCTCAGAATTCCACTTCTTTTATGAATATATTTTCGAAAGGGTTCTGTGTTTTTAATCAGTCTTTAGGTATAGTCACTGCGATAGGCGAATTACCTCGCCAAAGAGTCCTGTCGAATGTCTGAAAGAGTTTCGTTGTTTCTGAAGTTAGCTGTGAACTGCAGCAGACCAGAGAACCCAACCTCTAAGAGACGAAAAATAATTTTGTATAAAATTGCATTCTACTTTTCGTCTACTATAGATGAAGCGTACGTATGAAATTACGCTTTATCTCTTTATGTCAAAGAAATACCCACCCGTTTTCTGGAGTGTCTGAACCTGAAATATGGCTGTAGAAAGCTGAAATCCAGCCTCTTATCTGACAGCAAGCTCCAGCCGTTCAAATGGCAGTTCTGTCATGAACAGTCCTCAAATATGAGTTTAAATTTGTTTGATTTCCTGGAAGTTCCCCTAAATATATCATGTATTTTATTTTGCATGAGTAAGAGTCGCCAGAGGGACCATTGACATAAGTATAGTAGAGAAGTTCAGATCCACAGTTTTGGATCTTACATTTCCTAGGAAGAAACAGACACTATGCCTAAAGTTTCATGAAAAGTATGAGATTTCAAGAGGTTTAATTTGATTTCTGGTTTGTTTTACTCTTTTCTATCGACAATTAATACAATGTAAATTGCTGTTGTTGTTGTTGTTGTTGTTATACTCGGTAATTTTGCGAGAGATGGGAGGACAACGGCTTGGTAAATATTTAAGTATCTCTACCTCCGTCTGATGAGAATTATCAAGAATTAAATGTGATGTGGCCAGTTCCTAACCAACAATTTTCTTACGCATATGGTCAGTTTCTAACCAACAATTTCTTATGTAAAGTGTTGTACCACCTGTGAGATGATGTAGATTAAAAATGGATAAGTACTTCATACTTGGATTACGACAAGTCGATGTGTAAATTTTTTAATGATATATAGTGGGTGACCCTTTATGCTCCTCTCCTTGACTGTGACGAATATCTTCCATTAAATACGCATATTTATCAATAATTTAACGCCTAAAGCAAAACTCAGTTAATAAAATCCACATTCAGCCACATATTTCGGCTAAATCCATGGTGAGGGTGTGTACAACTATACAGTATAGAAGAGAATATGCAACTGTACGAGTAATATTATTAAAAATTGGTATTTTAGTTTTATCACATTTGGTATGTCCATATACTATATTATAGCTTTTGTAATACGGACATTAAAAATATCAATTTAACCTTTAGACGCCTAACGTCAACTATAGTGGTCGTACCGCACCGCTAACCTCTAAAGTTGCATTTTATATATTTATTCAACAAATATAGGTACTGATTATTTTAAACATGGTATACAATCTTTGTTTTTTTCTCGTCAAAATGAGTTTTTGTTCAAAATTCTAACATATTTGGTTCATGTATAATTCACATTTTATACACAGGATGTGCTAAAATAAAAAAAAATAATTCCGGCGCCAAAAGGTTAAGAGAGCTTCTCGTGTAATGTAGGCCTAATATTAAAATTTTATTACCCAAACAAATGTGTTTATTTTTATGTATTACTAGTTGTACCCGTGCGGATAATTCGCATGTAGTAAAAATAAAAATTTAATAACAAAGAATTGATGTGTATTTTGGAAACTTTAAAGAAATTCTACATATCCAATGTTTGACGTTAAAAATATATCATTTTCTATACGTTGTCGATGCTCGTAAAAATACCACACAGAACTGGCCTTGGGGAAAAACAGGCACTGGTAAATGTATTTCAAGACGTTTAAACGTCTGCCCTTGAACCTTATTGACTGTCATAGAAAAAGCGATTTTTATCGAATTTGTCATACTGTAAAGTTTCAACTGCTGCAAAACGAAAAATATGATGATAGTGTTATTTTTCAGATTTAGTTTATGCTGTGGTAAACCAGATGGTGATAAACTGTTGAGAAACTCGATAGGGTAGAGCTGTTCCCCGGATTTATCTTCGTAATCTACAGCATCTACACAATAATCTGTCCTAGTGTCGTCTTGAACTAACGTATTCTCTACCCGATCATTTTTTAAGTTCATTTCTTCGTTGTTTGAACTCAGAATTGCGAATGTTAGTTAGATTATGTTTGTTAGTTCTCTTAAAGTAATCCGTTTGGAAACTGGCAGCACCCTGTCAAGCGGAGGCCAAGGAAATTACATGAAAACAGTTTTTTTTAAACGAATGAATAAAAACAAAGTACAGTGCACTCAGTACCGAATCATAAGTTTTCTGAAAATATCTGTCTTGCAAAAAAATACGTTGCGTAATTGAGTAATTCATGATTTCGTAAAAAGACGTTACCGCAGTAATAAACTGCATATGATATATCTGTTTGAAATACGGTTATACTAAAATTTGAATATCACGTTATGTGCGAACCCTCTCAACTGAAAGATATTTTAGTGTTCTTTTGTTGATATTATAATGAATAACACGAATATTCCACATGACATAATTGAGGTTAAAATTGTTAATAATATTTCATATACAATTGTATTGTTTGTTTGTATGTAGTTATTCACAGCCCGAGGATGGCTTAATATAGCCAACATATAGCTGGGTTTCAGTTTTATTAAATAAATGTTGTAAAATATGGCTTCTTATTGGTCTATGTATGTAATATTTCACGTTCATTTTCTCTAATTCTCTGATTTTTATCGCAGTTTGTCTCTTTGTATCGCTTCCTCTTTGTTTGTCCAATGGTTTCTGATTTTCCTTAAACAATGCAGTTTAATTTTTCTCGTGGCTGTGAAGACCAGTACGCCAATGTTCTAGACGGCAGCAATGAACAAGTTTTCTTTGAGCAGAGTTGAGGAGAAAAATGAGATTAACCCACAACGGATCGTCCCAACACAAATTGGGCAGCCAGAAGGACAGATGAGGCTTTTAGTCAGGAAGGCGACAACTCATCTAGAGGCTTGAACCCTTAAAGAGAAAGAAATTGGAAGAGAGTTTCTCGTAGTCATAGCGAAGATGACCTTAGAAAAAGGCACCCTGATAGAAAAGCCCTAGTCATTTATCTGATGGTTGTGTCGTGGTCTAGAAACTCCTTTATGTAAGTACTGCATTCTCAAAAGTACATGAAGGAAATAAAGTCAGAAAATAAAGTAAAATATAAAATAACAACAGAACCCTCGATGTAAATAAAAAATTGAGCCTTTAGAACTTGGGTATCAATATTTATTTATCATTGAACTTACGAATATACAGAAAATAAAGTATTAAATGGGAGTACATTCATTTCCAGGACTGAATAAGTCGTCTGTTGTTTTGGTTGAAATTAAATAAAGCCTAACACATGCGTGTTCATAAGCGGGACATTTAGCAGCGAAAGTATGAATTTCGAATTGTTTCTTTTATTGTTGCTGAATATTTCAGCGAAAGGGGCATGCACTGTGACGCAGGACAACACTATTCCTTATCAGGTCACACAGCAGAAAGCTTTCTGTTTTGTAATGCCTTCAGTTTGTGTATAAACTTTGTGAGAATCCGGAGAAAGTGGGTGTTGTGTAGTTTGAGCTCTCTAACTCGACTGGTATCTGAAACATCAAATTCGAAATTTTCATGTAGCCTGATTCGTTCTCTGCACGTTTTTTTAAACACGATTTTTCCGGAGCAGTGTATGATACAGAACTCAACAACGAGCTCATTTTACGCCAATATTACTGCCTTCACATCAAAATAAAATCAAATAAATTTCAATTACTTCCTATAGAATTAGGGAAATCTGCGATTGCATTTTTACTTTTATTCTCCCCCTCTTTTCAGTCCTATATATTGGGAAAGGACACGGCGAAGTTCATTGTTTTCTGCCCTACTTAGTACTTCATACAATTGCTTGTCTTTTTGCTTTTCTTTTTCGTCCGCACGTTTTAATATTTAGAAACTCATAAAAATATAATTATGAAACTGTTACTGCCAGCTGTTACAGAATTTCCCCGGAAGCGTTTACTAGATGTTGCTTGCAACTGCTCACATTTTCACCTCCCTGGCCGCAGTGCCCGGAATTTAACTTTCTTCTGAAACTGTCTCATCGTTGACTCCACCTCATTGTAAAAGACGTGTTGTGGCCAAAAACAAAGAATGTAAAGGACACCAGATCAGAATTATATGTACCGAATACACTAAGCAGTCTAAGATATATTTTTTTCTTGTGGCGCTGCGGCTCAACTTGGGCTATGGCCTCCTCATTCTTGAGGTTTATGAATCACACACGACGCACCACAGTCGGTAGGACTGCTCTGGACGAGCGATCAGCTCTTCGCAAGGACCTCTACCTTACAACACACAACATTCACAACCGACAGACATCCATGCCACCAGCAGGATTTGAACCGGCAATCTCAGCAGACGATCGGCCGCAGACCTACGCCTTATCTCCTTAATATTACATTTACTCTAAAATTTGTTTTCTGTGTGCTGTCACGATTTTCCTTTAGATAGAAATTTCTGTGAGACAACAAAAAGTTTAGTTATAAAAGGCCGCATTGCTGTGAACATCGTCGCAGGAAGGACTGAATTATTTGTACAAATTACTTCCACGATGTAGGACGTATTCTACCCATCGTTGCTTTATAGTGTGCGTTGCAGGCCTAATAATATAGGAGTATTACGCTTCAAGGAGTTATGATTAATTTCGAGGACTCTTAGATATCTAAGCAGACACGCATCAATACGAATAGGGCACACTGATTAAGACATTCATGTCACGTATTATACTCGTACTATTTCATCTTGACTGAAGGAAAGCAACTTTGAATGCATGGAATTTTCTGTAGTGTCAGGTCACGTTATCAGTTCATTTAATGGGCCCTAATCTAAGTAAAACAATGAAATTAAGAGTTTGTTTTAATGCCTTTATGGCTTTTCCAATTAATAAATTATCAACGTGCGAGATTTAAGGTTTTCCTAGCGTGTGAATCAAATAACAGATACCTGGGTTGTGATGCTGCGTCCTCTTTCAGAAATGATTCCTCGTGTTATCAAGAGATTAAAATATTTGCTTTTATGCGCAAGGTATCTGTAGTTTGAAGCAAGGGAATGCATTAATCCTTCGAGCAGAGGCCTTGAGAGTCATGGCCTTTAGGCACCCATCCAGTAGAAAACTTTCTCAGGGTTTTGTGGAACATGAAGCTTATTTCCGTTCTTTTAAAGGCATGTCGTTGTTCACGTGAATTCGGTCCACATCCTCACTCCATGTTTCTCCAATATCTATTTTAATATTATGGTCACATCCATGTACATCTCTCCAAAGTCTTCGCTGTAGGATTTCCGACTACAAATTTTATACATTTATCTCTTTCATGCTTGCCTTATCTCTATCTCACCATCAGTGTTTTGTACATTAAGAAGCTCAACTCCATGCCATTTTACGCGCCCGCTTGTTACTTCGTTTCTCTTAAATCCAAATATTTTGTTGAGCATTGGAACATCGAAAACTAGCAATATTTATTCTTTCCTTAACACGTCAGACCATGACTCACGTTCTTACAAAACGTAAATTAAAATTTACATTTCTGCAAAGAAAGCAGGTGTAGTATTTCATGGTATTAGCCTTAAGCTTTGGTGAAGTAAACATGTTTAATTTCAGTTATTAAACTGGAAATGACCTAACTAAGCAAGAGTGTTGTAGTGGTTAATAAAGTAGGCAACTTATTTCATTGAACAGAGCTGTGTCGAGTGCGTAAATCACATAATGTCGGCAGATAAGTGGCAGGTTAATGCAGAATGCGCAGTGCGGAAGACAGTAGCAGTAATTGGCAGTTACGTACTTCAAGGCGATGTCCATGTATTTCCCTAAACGAAAGGCGTAAAATAATATAACAAACAAAATGTGCTATATCGAGATTTTGATACATTTGAAACCTGTGCAAATTGAATTATGTTCATGTTTAGAAGGTAACTCTGAAGATGGAGGCAGCAGACTACTGATTACCACAGTTGCCAGGAATCCATCCCAAGACGGAGGTAAACCACTTCCCTGAAACACGAGTATAGTGACCACTTACCAGACTACACGGTTTAGTATTTCAGAAGCCCATGCTTTTGAAATTTCATGACAAGTTTAGTGTTGGAAGCAACGCTTAAATTGTTTCACAGCTCAGCGACTGTCAGCTTGTGTAGAAGGATTCTAGTCGAGGTGACTCGCCAAGCACTATCATTGCCTCAAGAACACACTGCTCCTCAATCGTATCATGGTAACGGTTAATGTGGGCTGGAGGAGCTTATCGCTTAGAGAACTGCGACGTTTCAGTCGAGAAGCTGAGAAAGCAATCAGAATATCAAATTTCGTGTGGGACCGGATAAGCCTGATTTCTGAGAAACTCCATCCTCTCTGCTGCATAAAGTTTTGTGACCTGTGTAATCCTCTTACGATCAGGAGTGAGTTGAAGAACCAGTCTCGACTTTCAACTAACAGGACGTTGAAATATGCGAGTTATAAATTCACTGCAGAATTACTTTCCCACTAAACAACCATATTTCATTTGTATTATTAATCCAATTACAGAATAACTTTAATACATATATTTAAGTAAATTAAAATATGACGAAGCTTTCTTATAATTTGTGAAGCTGCATTAAAAGTATTAAAAATATGTTTGTTGGCTAGACTCCAAAGTAATTTAATTTCTGGGGAAAAGAGTGTTAATAAAACAAAGTAACGACAACGTAACAAAGCGATTTATTTTCATGTGTATATTTATTTATGTGTTAAAAATAATTCTGTAGGACAGTTTGGTGTGTCCTTAAAAGGTAATATTAGATAAGGTGAATGCGAGTGTAATACTGTGCTGGTAATTATTGTGCGGCTGGCGCTGTATTTTACCTTATAGCTGCCTGTGTATGTGCACGTCTGTGTGCAGGAAAGAAATTTGTTCGTACTAGAGAGCTATAAAGCAACGAAAAGTTAGCGAAGGTTCTGCCACCGCACAGGGAGTTAGCTGTTACTGAAATAATGTGGAAAAACAAGTAGGACATTGTCTCCACTGCTGTAAATATTGCATGTACAAAAATCTGTATTCGAAGGTAAGGCCAGGAAAGCAGGAAGATGCTTGTAGAGAGGTACTGTAGATAGTGGGATACCTAGAGAGGATAGGTAGATAGGCCAATAGGTCAACAATCAGAGAGGCAAATAGTGCCTAGACAGATGGATGAATTGTCAAACGAACTTACTGGTCGATTTCTTCAGGAATATATTCACCGTCCTTCCAAAAGCGATTAATATTATTTTTCGGCTAGACCCCAGTACTGTTAAATCTGCTGTTGTTTTCAGTATTAATTCCGTACTCTGTATTAATGGAAGAATTGTACAGACACAATCAAAGCTGCTGTTGACCGAACGAAATTAGAAAACAGCCTAGAAGAATTCGTTGCAGGTTAAAACCTCAGACCTTTAAGTACCCTACCGGTGTATTATAGGCTACATTTTTATTAAACGTGAAAGAATTTTATCCCATCACATAAACTGATATTTAGGAAACCTCAGTCATACACAGTAATTAAGTAATTTCTTGTATGACGATACTCTTTCGGGTGATGAGGTTGTGTGTCATCGAGTTAGCTTCTAGTTAGTGCTTTAGGATGGATGTGAGGGGAAGCTGTAATTGCAGGATTTAAAGCAGTTACAGCACATTTTAATTAAAGTTTTTTTTTAAAATTTATCTTCAGTGACCGTGAGAAATAATGAAAACCACAGGAAGTTCCTCCGCCAGGAATTGAACTAGATTCCTTCAGCTGTGTGCCATAGTTAGCTGCTGTACAAGTTCTCTCAATCCAGCAGTTGTGAATTCTAGTTTTTAATACATCGTTATTCAGCAGTGAAACAGCGACTAACAAGGAATTTTATACCTTATTTACGTAATGGAATTTCTTCTCGCTGTCAACAGAATTCACTCAGCTTTCACAGTCTAGCAATAAACTCCTCTGTTTCCAGCATCAGCACCACTGTTCTGAAGTTACTCGTTTATAATAACACGGTACAAACGTGACACCACATTTTACTCCCCACACAAAGATGTCGTTATTGATACTGAAACCAACTACGTTAATAGGTTCCTGCGGTCTAGGATGAGAGTGACAGAGGGGGCTGCTTGGTGGACGAACGAAACTTCTGCAAGGCGGTAAATTACGCTCCTACCCTTTCCCCCCTTAACTTTGGTGACGCAATTCCCACCAACATTCTAAGGCCTTTTCCCCTCTATTCCCTAAGTCCGTCGGAAGTGGCTCGACATATATTTCTATAGACGAAGTCAATGACGTCAAGATCGATTGGTTAGCACGTCTGCTTCCTGTTCGTAGGTCCCGGGTTCAACTTTGGCGTAAAGGTTGGCTATCCTGATTCAGATTTTTCGTGATTTCCATTTCGTTATTCATTCATAAGCATCATTCGATGTGACGTATTCTGAGTTACTGGAAGTGTTATTAAATTGAGAATTAATTAAATAAATAATATCAAAGCGAATTCAAATTAACGTAATAATTCTCTGCATTTTTATGTCTTCCTTTGCTTATATTTACGACATAAATGTGAGTGATTATTTTTGATACACTTTTCCTGATAATTAAGATATAATGTGTATTTTATGGTATAATTCATCGTGAAATTACGTGCAATTACAATAAAGTGTTCCTTTGTTACTTTACATGTTGTGCGTGCAATTATATACCTTCAACCCAGTGATTTATAGAAAACAATTTACATTCATTGTATCTGTTGACAGTGTAGAGGAAACAATATTGTTCGAAACTAATGTCGAATGTCCTCCACAGGGGTGAAACACTCCCCTCCTCCCCCGTCTGCACCATTTCACGTCATAATATGTTATTCCTGTACGTTACGTCTATAAATTTCAACATCAAATTCCTTTCATTTATAGTTTGTTATTTGTCACTTAATTGGAATTATGATACATGCTCCTGTTGACGTGAATTTGTGTAAACAAAGCGAGTTATGATATTGCCACATGCCGTTCAAAGGCTAGTCATTAAACATTTTAGCTGCAAAATTTTGTCTTTTTATTTACCATAACATTTAATTACTGCCAGTTATGTTACGAACTATATATATATATATATGTGTGTGTGTGTGTGTGTGTGTGTGTGTGTGTGTAAGTTCTACATTGATTTTATTCGCGCTTCCAAAATTTCCAATTTTTGATTCGAAGCCTTATTTAAATTGTGTTCTTTTGAAGAGAAATGTTCGTAGCGTTTATAAAATCGAGTATTATTTTGCAAAGCGCACTTCATTTTTCATCGAAAGCGTGAAAAAGTCATGTTCTTATTTAAATCATGACAAAGGTTTGGTAAGATAACAGAAATTCAAATTTATTTACTTTATCCGGATTCGGACGTCACTGAACCAAAATAGATGTTTTTACTTTAAACATGCCTAAAACCAACATATCAGTTTCTATACGACTCTGTGTGTACAAATTTGGTTTTCTTCGTTACAATATACACTAATATGCTACATGGACAAATGTACACGAGAAAATGGTTTCTGACCGTACTGTAAATATGAAGTACCAGTATGTCAGACATTGATCAAGTTCATTTAAATGTGCAACACTTGAACTCTAATATGGTAACAGTCAAGTGTTGCTCGATGGAAGTCAGGTTACTACATAGAATGGAAGTAAGGGAGCACGGAAAACTAAATTGATGTTTTGTTAAATACCCATAAAATATTTCTTTATTAAGCGTTTTTACACAAACACATTCTTCTGATATATTTTTATGCGCAATTGTCTGAGAAAACGGGGTACTTTATTTCCATTTGTGTTGAACTTTCTTCAGAATGTGACAGAAAATTGGGAGAGATTGACATTGAATAGGACACGTCAGCTTCTGCTACGTAGTCTGTAATTCATTCTACAAAAATATAAATTATGTGAAGAATTCCCAAAGGTTTGTTACTTTGTATTAAATACATAGGTCTAAATAATGCGGTGTAACTAGGAACTGTATGTGTTCATATCTTGTTACTACAATGTAAGACAATTTAATGTTTATGGTTCCGTGCATCACTGATCTATATTAATAAGTGTCCAACGAGATGCAACACAAAGCAGTATATTTATTATTCTGCAAGTTCACTCTACATGTTTCGGGTGTCAACCACACCCATAATCAGGAGCGCACAAAACTGTAACTACAGTCTCCGGTACTGTGCAGCTACCTCCTTCCAACGTGGCCAAGCTAGCATGGCCACGTTGGAAGGAGGTAGATGCACAAAAAATAAGACCAGTACCGGAGGCTGTAGTTACAGTTCTATGCACTCCTGATGATGGGTGCGGTTGACACCCGAAACATGTAGAGTGAACTTGCAGAATAATAAGTAGACTGCTTTGTGTTGCATCTCGTTGGACAATTATTAATATAATGCATGACAAATTTACGAAAATTAAGAGATTTAATAAAGGCTGTAAAACACGGAAAATCTCAAATATTTGAGAAAAGTCCGAGAAGGTAAACACGTAAAATTATCCTACAGCAGACCATCAAGGCCCAGAGGGGGAGTAGAGGTACAGCTGTACTCTTTCTTTAACCTCAACGCTAGGTGAACGGGGTAGTCAACGCCACACCCCAATCTATTTAACACCAGGAAAGAGCCGGCACTCATTACGTAGGACGCTGGGTGAGCCCCAGGGCCCGTCTGGACGGATGTGGTAACCCTGTCTCCCACAGGTATTCGATCACCGGACCGTCCAACTTCAGGATGTCACTAACAAATCAATATTTAATTAACGAGTAGCTTAAGTGTAAATCGCAAAGAATGTTTGTGTCTTTTGAGCTCGGAAATGTTTCTCCTCTTGGCTGCCATCTATATATATATATATATATATATATATATAAGGATTTAAGTATAAGAATTTGTAATTACAGATTGATGTTGACATTAGTCTTTTCAGTCTCTCAAAACAAGTTCCGAGGTAATTACTTGCCATTAAAGATGACACGTACCGCTTCCTATCATAACACTTCACATTAATAATTTAAAGCCACACATTAATATCGACATTGCTTATCACAGACCGTCGAAAATCAGAGTTACTTATGCTAGGAAGGAAAACAGTAAGCGTTACTCATTGCTGATGTACACGTACTATATATAGTGGTAAGTGTTTACCACTGGATCGAGTAAATTCTACAAAAATATGCGAGGGCAATATTCAGGGGTAAGGCAATGCAAACTTGTAGGCCTACAAGTGCCTAAAGAATGACATATGAAATTGTGTTGTTAAACGTGAGTGGAACATTTCAGTTTGAAATCTCAGAAAGGAGCCTTTTAGCTTCATTTTTTTTTTCGTTAAGACCTGTAATTTCTTAAGGCGTGCACGGAATGACATGAAACTAAGGTGACACATAAATGAATTCATGGTGAACTGGGTGAACGGACAATGCTCTGAGCAAGTTCCATCTGCTTTCAATTATTCGTTCAAGAATTCAAGGCAAAATTACTCGGTACTGTAAGAACTCTACGTGCATGAAGGCAACGTTGGACACTTAACTATGCAAGGCGCGTGTCAGGTGACATGCTGTCTGAAACTCTGCTTTTTTCAGCATTCGACAGTGAAGAGGAGCGTATATATTCCTGAAAGAAGCTGGAGGTAATCTAAACAGATCAATTCTTTTACCTCCTCCAGAAAAAATTGTGTGGAGAAATGATCTGTTTTGGTTAGTACCGCAGTGATTACTCTGACATTATAAATTTAAACAAGTATAACCCGATTCACGTGTTATCATAGGTTTGCGGTTTTCAACCATATGCTTTTATAGTTCTGAGGGTAAACTGTACGGTCTTCGAAGAAGAGAAGCTTTCCCGGCCGACGACCCGTGCCTTGCTTGGGCGTCTCAGTCTGACACACTTGAAATAAAATCTTAACGTTGGGTCACGATGTGTGTCATCCTCGTTTTGTCTATATAATACGTATCAGTAAGGATACAGTCCTTGCATAAACAAATCTTCATTATAGTAAATCCAAATAGCTACTTGTATCGGCTGTATTAAGGCAGCCATCATCGGATTATTGTATGTTGTAGAAAATGTAAAAGAAGAAAATGCTATAGCTGTAGCTATTCGTCTAAAAAAGTAAACCCCCATATCCAAGATCTCGTCCCTACACGAAACGTTCGTAAACGTGAGACCTGGAAAAAAATTTTACAAAACATAAAGAGTATTTTAAAAGCCATTTTGATTTGGGTGTTTAAATTTGAACGTTGTCATTTAAATGCGAGGTCTTGGCCACAGGTTTTTTAATTTTATATGCGAAGATACAGCTTTATAATTTCATTTTTTTTTAATTCCTGAAACCCACGGCCGATTGATGAGTGCCTTAGTACAGCCGAAACATGCAGCTGTTTAGATTTACCATAATAAGAACTTTTGTGTTGACGGATTCCATCTTTATTGTTGCGTCTTAAATTGTGTATCTTTATTGTGGAGACAATTTTGGACGCACCAGTTTTAAATTTAGGCCTTTCTGGTAGCTAATATGGCTTATGGTTTGTAAAGAGTTTTATATTATTTCCAAGGATCTAACGGAAATGTATAAAGGCCTGTATAGAAGATTCCGTACTGAATCGACAACGAAATATAAAGTTACACTTGTTAACGATTGTTTATTGATTTTCCGATTAATACAACACTATACAGGGTGTTTCACGACTTTAGGGCATAACTGCAGAAGGTGAATTCCTAGGTCTTCGTGATCAAAAAAGTTCATATAAACATGTGTCCGATTTTGGACGGTTACGGAGTTATGACCGTTTGAAACTCAGAATAGAAGGTAACGATTACTGACAATAAACGGAACAA
>Ga0136643_10000867_pt1 | contig 35331 bp, 30 predicted proteins | sample TergutLab28metaG_FD_96883 | JGI IMG/M metagenome (GOLD analysis project Ga0136643, IMG submission 96883) | Labiotermes labralis P1 segment gut microbial communities from Petit-Saut dam, French Guiana - Lab288 P1 (version 3) (version 3) | ecosystem: Host-associated > Arthropoda: Insects >...
CAGCTAAATCACCCAACCTACAGTCCAGACCTAGCTCCCTCGGATTATTTTCTATTCCGAGTTATGAAAAAATTTCTTTGGGGTAAACGATTTTCAAGCGATGAAGAAGTCAAGGAGGCAGTCGCGACCTGGTTTGAAGAGCAGTCAAAAGATTTTTTTTCCAGGGGGATAAAGTCGCTGCAACAAAAGTGGGCGAAGTGTATAGAGTTATTAGGGGACTACATTGAAAAATAAAAAATATTTTTTTGTGATAAGTTGTTTCCTTCTTACTCAGGTATATAAATTATTGAACACCCCTCATACCTCTGATACCAATCGAATAAGAGGTTGGGTGGGCTCCGAGATTTGGTCTTATGTTTTGGGAAAAGTCTCTTGCCCTTACCAGGATTTGAACCCCGGACCGTCCAGCCCTTAGCTTATTCACTTGTCTGACTACTATACTCCCGCCCTTCAAGGTAACAGAGGTGCAGACATTTATGGGGGAGTGGAGGTACAGTAACACTCATTCCTAACCTGGGCACGAGATGGGACTGAGTGGTCACTTTCACACTCTGCCAAATTTATGTATGAATAAGGAGCCCCTTGGACACATTCAACATGAGGACCAACCAACCAGCACACCAAGCAACCAACCAACCAGAGTTCCATTCCTAGCAGGGACAAAATTTCTCTCCTTAACAAATCGACCAGACTGGCCCTGGGGCCTATCCAGCCTTCTGTGAACAGGTAGCATGTTTCTTTTTCCTGTAAAGCGGCCGGGCCATAAAGTTAACCACTGATATGTTCATCTACTGCTGACATCAGAGTCCACCCTCTACTCCACCTATATGCCTTATGACACGGGTATAGCAACTCACTACGCTCTGTACGGTCTGGGTATTGAATCCTGGTGTGGGCACTAGATTTTCTGCACCAGTCCAAATTCGCTCTGATGCCCACTCAGCTCCTGTGGAGTGGATAATGCAGCGAGGGCCAGGCACTCATGCCCTCTTCTAGAATTAAATTTTAGGAGCCTAGGTAGCATGGTCAGTACAGCATCTGTTCCACCATCTGGATGGTACTAAATTCGAGTCCTAGTGGGAAGGAAATATTTTTCTCTACTCCAAAATGGCCAGGTTGTCTCATGGGCCCACCATGCCTCCTGCACGATGGGTACAGGATTTCTTTCAAGTTTGTAAAATGGCAGAGGCTGGCCATCATGACCTGTTCTACGGTGATATTTTGGGAGCGGGGGTGTTGTGGTGTGTACAAAACCTATTCCACTGTCTGGTTGGTTCAGGGTTTGAACTGTAGTAGGAACAAAAATTTTTCTCTTCTCTGAAACAACCAGACTGGCTCTGGGGTTCCAGGTTACTTTACCTGGATTAAACTGGTTAGGGTGTGAAGTTAACCACTGACATCCATCCAGTCCTGATGTTAAAGTGGAGCTATACCTGTACTCCTCCTGTATGCCTCCACAAAGTTGGTAGGGAAAACTTCATTTATTTCATTGTACCTGTTTGCTCTGTATAAAATTTGTCAAAACCCTGCCCTTTCATTGGGTATGTAGCACTTGAGTGACATTTACTTTCTTTATAAGAACATGTGGGTGTGTGTGTGTGTATGAATTTTAAATAGTTGAAGCTTAGCCAGTGTAAATGTTGTACAATTTTTGTGTCTTACATCTACAGTGTCATATATATTTTCACCCTGTATATGCATAACTGTATTAGACTATGTATACTTCTCTTTATAAATGGTTTGACTCCTTGATAATGGCCCTTTAAGGGCTGAAACATATCAGTTTCAATAGAGTACTGGGGACCTACTAGAAACAGTGAGCTTGTTGGTTAAATTTATAAAATTTGATCACATACACACCCAGGCTCTGTTTTGAACCTGTTTTTTATGCCTTTTTGGTTTAAACACCTCTTGCCAATTTACAGCATGTCTCTATTTGCACACTCTTAATTTACCTACACTGAAATTGAATGTTACTTCTTGTATAATATTAATATCAGTAGGGCAGTGAGAACATAACACAAACACATGTACGTGACATCTTACACCTGTATTATCATACATAACTCTGCACTCTATATGCACACTTGCATTATATGTATGCATGTACATACATGTCTGTGATTGCTCTAACTCCTTGATGATTGCCCTTCAAGGGCTGAAACTTGGGTGTTTTAATAACATAGACTACTGGGAAATTTCCATAGACACAGTGTCTTTGTTGGTTAATTTATGAAAAAAAAAAGTATTTGAAATTGTAAAGACCATAATGTAGTACACATCTGAGTATCATATTCCTAACACTCAATGCACTGACTGTATATGGCAGAAGGATAAAACTGTTCCTGTAGCTACAGAAGCTGAGGTACTTTCAAACTGCCTTCATGACCTCTTTGTCAAAAGTACATGATTTTAGATATTTTGTTGGTGCAAATACTGTCAGTTATGCCAGTATTGAGAAAATAAGAATAACTGAAATTACAAAGACAGACAAACAGAACATATGCAAAGCTGCAACTGAAGGCATTTCACCTAGATGGAAAATGAGTTTCCAGAACTCTGGAAAACATGGCCAGTATGAATGTAACAACATTCAGGGCACTATAGTGTCACACTACACATTTTAAACATGCCATGTACACCATTGTGTGGGGCAGTCTGAAGTACCCCAGCAATGTGATTAACTTCATTTTGAATATGAGACGTAATTTACATATGAACCTTTGACTGCATCTCACTTGGAAATTAACTGCTCTCAGTCTACAGGAGCACACATTCCAAAAACCCTAGAATCTGGCTTCTGTGTTTCACCTTAACTACTCTTGTCAGTCGGGATACGCTTCTGGCCTAAAATCCGGTGCTGCAAAATTCCTCGCCGACCACCCATTGGGCCAGGTTCATTGTAAGTAACTGACTTTAACAACACTGTCCCTCCCCTCCCCCTCCCAATGATTTCCTGTACTTTATACTTGTAAGTGTGAAGTGTGCAAAAGTAACACAATGAGGTCATTCTGTTCAATGCAACACCTTATAGACAATAAACATGTCATCGGAAACATGGCAGACATAATGGAGGTCGTCCACATGAAAAAGAAAGGTAAAATGCTGGACACACTAGAAGGCTTCCATATATACAAAGAAACCAAAGCCGGCAACCAAATCAATGACAAACTAACAGTCAGAGAAAATGCAATATTTGAAACCATAGTACAAGAAGACCCTTACAGGGGAAGCACAGCTCCACCGCAACCGAACAGCTAAAAATAACTCAGTCATGGGAAACCATTCACCCCCGCAAAAAGGGTAAGCTACAGAGTGACAGAAGCCCAACCCAACCCACCACTACACCAAGGAAACCGGCAACCACCTCACAAAACTGTAAGTAATACAACTTTACAAAACTTACGCAAGCCCACAATACTCAGACTATCACGACAGAATATAAAAATATCCAATTTCACAATTGCAGAAAAACGAGGCACGCCCCATAAACAGAAGCAGAAACATACAGAAGTACTAGTGGACAAAAAACCCCCCACCCCACTCCAACGGAGAGCTCAAAACACAGAAGAACAATGGACACAAGTAGTTTTGCACACGCCACACACTTAACCCTACTTATGATAGCATAGTAAATATAAGTCACATTGTGTATAAAAAAACCACAGCAAAACACTGTAAGCCATATGGGATCCCACATGCGCACAACCACCCTGTAAAGCAATAACGGTTCTTAGCTTAGCCTGAAGATGACTGCTAAGTCGAAACATGTTGCATTAGTATTATATTCTATTATAGTTGTGTTGACAGCAATATATAGTAATAAAGTGAATATATAGATACACAATGGGATGACTTCATTCAAAATATTTTTGTTCATTTGACATCAAAACTGGCTCTGGGCTGTAGGTAGCCTCATGTTGAATGTGTCCCAGGCACTCTTTATTCATACATAAATTTGGCAGAGTGTGAAAGTGACCACTCAGTCCCATCTAGTGCCCGGCTTAAGAATGATGCTATACCTCCACTCCCCCATATGTCTCCAAGTCATACACAGGGACAGTTTCACCTTCCTGAAAATTAATTTTATGTCACTAAGTGATCAGTAATAATGAAATTTACAACTGTCTATCAACCATAAATGTCTGCACCCCTGTTTTCTTGAAGTGCTGGAGTATTGTAGTCAGGCAAGTGACTAAGCTAAGGGCTGGATGGTCTGGGGTTCGAATCCCGACAGGGGCAAGAGACTTTTCTCAAAACATAAGACCAGCTCTTGGAACCCACCCAGCCTCCTATTCGATTGGTATCAGAGGTAATTTCCCCAGGGTGGAGGTGGGGGGACTGGCTGCAACATGATGTTAACCACTCAATGTGTCTAGCCCAGAGGTTAAAAATAAGTGGAGCTATACCTCTACTCCCCCCACCTGGCCTTCATTTCATGGACAGGGACAACTTTACTATTTCTGCTTGTTTTGTTGTCAGCTGTGTAAGAAATCTGATTCCTAAACATTATGGTGTTCTCCTAAAATTTTATGACTTTGTCCACCCCTATTCCAAACCACTGGCTAGCAAGCTAAGACAGTGAAATCCAGACTTTACTTCCCTGAGGGGGCCAATTAAAATGACTGTAAAATCCCGGAAATTTAAGATCTATGGAATGAAAGTTTATTTTTAAAACTTACTTTTTTGTAAAGCATCTGATGCACCACAGACATCACATTTGATCTAAGTTACAGTGATGTGTTCCCTTGCTGTGCACCTGACTGTGAACAAACAAAACACAGCATAAAGAAATTTTCTGTATTTTGCATCAACTAATTGCCTCCCTCTTCAGAACCTCACAGGTGCAGAGTGCTATGCAGTTAAAGATACAAAGAAACAACACACGGTAACAACCATGTTGTAACTGTCTCTGGACAGTTACAACATGGTTGTGATAGGAAGTCCCCTTTTGGCAATCAGACCCATATACAGTCATTATAAACTTACGGCTTTTCACCTCACAGAAGACAATCTGAAGAAACTAAAGTACTGCCTGTAAACTCATTAAGTCCCTAGTTCTGTGTGTGTGTGTTGTTTTGGTGTAGCTATTTTCATCATTCTTAATTTTCTCTTCTCACTTCTGTCCTTATAATTTGCAAATTGTCACTATGTCATTCTCCCTATCTCCATTGTAACAGCTCAAGTCTGGAGTCCGACTAGAGTGGTGAACCTAATATTGGCCATGATGTAGAAGACTCACAGATTTGGGGGAATAGTAGTAGCATGCCTGTGTAAAGGGAGTTTGCTGGTTGTGCCAGACTGACACCAGCCAGCCAGACAGCTGGGAAGCCAGCCAGGCAACCAGCCATGTGGTTTGCTGGCCTGCCAAGTGACTAGCTTGGCTGGATAGCTGGGCGCCATCCTGGCTGGCTGTCAGTCTGCCTGGTTGGCTGCCTCCCTGCTTGGGTGAATTCCTGCCTGGCTGGTAGGCTGCCTGGGCCTGACTGAGCTGAGTCTGGCTGGATGAGGGTAGCTGAGGCTGGCAGGTTGAGACTGGGAGAGGATGGCTGGCTTGCTAGCTGGTCTGCTGGCTTGCTGCCTGGCAGGCTTGGTGGCTGTCTGGCAAACTAATGAAGAGTGAGAGATGTCAAACTTCACACTGAGCTATAGCAGCTCACCTCCCTCTGCCAGCTTAACTAGATCTGAACATGTGTGTATTCACTCTTGGTATTCTCTCTGGACAACAATATTCGAAGGAAGGGGACTTGCAACAGCCACAGACAAAAGCATACGAATGCTGGTACTTTGTTCTCAGCATTGCAGTTCTGTTAGCCATAAAGCCTCATACTCAGCTGACCAGAATTTTTTGACCACAAAGAACCCCCGCAACTCACTCAGCTCCCACCCAGCAAGGATTGGAGATACAACAGCGTGTTTGCATGTACAACCAATTTACAGCCCCCATGTAGAATGGCACTTATGCATTTACTCTTATAAACCAAAGACAAAATCTCAGGTTCTACAACACACAGAATACTTCATTTTTATGTGGGTATGTATTATTTTGGGGTCCTCAGCATGGAACGTGCTTCATGGTAACTTTCGGGCATCTGAAGATTTGAGGTGGTTCCTACATTCTTGGTAAATTTGTGGTGTTATTTGGGTTTATGTTTGAATATCCATATTTGAATAATACTATTATTTAAAGTGTAACAGATAGAAATAGTGATGTTTCAGTTGATGTCCATTAAGTATTTCTGATTACATGTCCCTGGATATGCTTCAAAGCAATGAACAATTAATTGCATGACATATGATTTGTTGTCGTTAGTTGCATGGTGAAATTAGATGATGTGTGCAGTTGCTGGAAGGGAACACAACAATCCTTTCGGCTATCCATAGCCCTTTGCATGTGGGCCGGGTAGCTCAGTCAGTATTGCGATTGACTATGGGCTGGACGGTCTGGGATTGAATCCCAGTGGGGACAAGATTTTTGGCCTGTCCAGACTGGCCCTGAGGCCCACCCAGCCTCCTGTAAAATAGGTACCAAGTCTTTCCCAGGGGTAAAGTGCGGCCGGGGCATGCTGCTGACCACTCACACCCTTCTAGTGCCACGGTCATGGAAGAGTAGAGCTATACCTCTACCCACCCTCTGGGCCACTCCGGGCCTGTAATGGGATCACTTTTTTACCTTTATAGCCCTTTGCATGCTTAAGTTCATTACAAAGAAGTTAATACAGGCTACTATAAGCACAAGAGGCCTGAGGTTCGCAATTGTTAATTGAGGTGGTAGGTAGAAGTGATTCTGCATCCTATTTAAATTTATATCCCATGTAATTTTTTAGTAGTTTTGGTCCTGCAGATATTCCTGAAGATTAGTTTCATTGGCCACCACTAGTTAGTTGTCTTCCTGTGAAGTAAGTTGTCTAATTCTGAAGTCAGAAAGGATTTTTGCCTAAATACCTGCTTCATCCTGTTTCTACCTTCTCCCTTGTCCAATCCCAAAGGCTTGTGCCACAGTTTAACAACCACAGTTCTGCAACAGAATGGCTGACTTTGAACCAAGGGGGCAGCATTCAACGGTTTTGTTCCTATCCACTGTTATGTAGCATGTGAGGAGTCTCTGTACTAATGTATGTACCTACAGTAATTGTTGTCACAAATTGCCGACAGCACCAACAAATATTTGGAGGTTTTTAACCTCTAAAAACATGTATTTTCAATAAAGATTAAAATACTGTTGGTTACTCAGTGTTAATTATTTGAAGGAATACTGATATTGATAAATTATGACACTGTGTTCATGAGAAGGCGTTTACGAAAGTGGTTTACTAAAATCTGAATCTTTCTTCACACAAAATCCATCAGGTCTGAAATACAACTTGCACACAAATTTGTCTTTCTCTGCCATGTGTGTGGTATTTGGCACAGCCAATGAGCCATGCTGCCCATAAATAGCAATGTCCAAGACGCTTGGCGCAACAAAATCTTGTTTCCAGGGATCCACTGAACTTCGCCAGGGTGGACGTACTTTCCATTCCACAGTATGTTTTGTGGTTATGCCTAATATCAAAGAATATTCCATGATAAAGGAGGGTCTTAGCTGTGTAGCCTTCTGATCACAGTTTAATGCCTCAGACCATACATCAGATTTCATGGATAAGGAACAGTCATTCTCATCCACTGAGATATGCCACTAACCTGAGCCAACTGAATTCAGTCCACGCTTTACCGCACAAACATGAATCAATCCATCAATCCGTGAAATTTAAGCAAGGATAAATACATTTTTCATTTTGACCTGCATAGCACATGCATATTCTCCTATGTATTTTCTGCTAGACCACCTCATTACTGAAATATGTTTTTAAATCAGGATTATGAAGGATTTGCACTTAAAAATAATTTGTTTCACCTATGTCAATTTGTAGTGGTAATTCTTAAGTTATATTTCAGGCAATACTGTTTCCTTAAGGGTTCTTTGTCCCATGTCTTTGTTTGCTTAGACCTACTGGGACTGTAAAGTTCAATTTCCTGTGACACTAACAGTTAAGTCAGTTAAAATAATGGCCAACAGATTCGATTCATCATGGTCTCTGTGCCTCTGGCATGTCACTGTGTAAATGGTTCCCATTGTTTTGAGACGTATTGGTCTCATTTTCATGGGCTTCAATATCAAAGAATCCTTCTTGGACATTCTGACCCTTTAATATGAGCTAACTGCCTTGTCTCAAAACATCTGGAACTAATTACCCAGTGATGTGGCAGCACATGCCAGAAGAAGACATTACTTTCGTGAAAACTAAACACACAAATAAATGTGAGTCATTAAGTCTAATATGGTATGGCCACCAAAACCAGATGGTGAACCTGACAAAAGTACCCCCTTTCCTCCCCCCCCCCCCTCCTGGGTGTAGCAGGAAGGACAAAATAATTACTTTTCACATCACAACTCATATGGGAAAGAAAGACTACAGCTGACTAATATATAGACATAAAAACAGCTGAGCATTAGTGAAATCCAGTGGGTAAATTTGGCTGTGATTCTGGTACAAAATAAGATCACACCTACCAGTAGCAATGAGTCACAAAAATGGCTCAGTCTGTTGAATGCAGACTTCATAAGGGGAAAATCAGCTCTACTGGTTGAGATTTTGTATCATCTATTTAACAAACTTGTATATATTAACAAATACCTTTACTAGTAAATATTCATGTCCCTTCTTGTTATGGAATCTGAAGATTTATCACTCACCACATAACCCACTAATCTTGTTCATATGCCTTTCTCCCAAGCATCTTCTTCCCTCCTGGTTATCCAACTATAATTCTGTATGAAGTTCTTGGGTCTGCCTGCCAATCACAGGAAGGACATGCACATCATAAAGTACAAAGTTGGGGGCATGGTTTGAAGGTATCTGCGTAAGTTACAAAGACAAGACCTGAAATCTCAACATATAATTAATATGTTTTATGAAGTGAAGCTAGCTGGAGTAGCTCATCAGTATAGTGACTAGGCTGTTGGCTAGATGAACCAGGGTTTCATTTACAGCAGAAGCAAGAGAAGTTTCCCTCCTCCACAACATCAACACCAACTTTCAGGCCCACCAAGCCTATTCAACGTGTATCATGGCTCTTTCGCTAGGGGTTAAGCAGCCAGGGCATGAGGCTGACCACTCACCATCTAGTGCCAAGGTTAGTAAGTTGAATTATACCTTTTCTCCTACTGTGTGCCTTTGAGGTGTGCATAGGGATAACTTTACCTTTGCCTTTGTGCTATGAGATGAAGGTCTCTGCAAACAAATGACAAAACAGACAGTGTCCTGTGTCAACTGACTTTCATAACTGATGCTTTCATTTGGCTATCGACAATCTTTTCCCACTAGTCAGATCCACTAAACTTGGTATATTTTTTAAAAGAAAAATTTGTAACAAGCAAGATACCACATTCCAAAGGGCAAAACAAGTAACTTAAGATGTTTCCACCTGGAAAATGTATAATTAACCAACACAACATAAATGACCACCTAAAAAAAAATTTGTAACTATGGACCCCATAACTTTAAAATACCAAAATCCTACTATTTCAAAACATACTAACAACATGTTTTCACTATATAATGCAATAACAGACAAACACTAGGCATAACTGATATATATTGGCAAAAGGCCTCCACTTCACACCAAACAGAGAGGTGAGAAATTATAACAAAGACAAAGCTGTGTACACACTTATACTCAAAAACACCAGGACGTACACAATCACTTTTCGCATGATACAAAAGTGACAAAGTAAATAGTAACAATTTCTACACCTGTGGCATTCAGGAATGCCCAATACACATCACCCACAATAATTTTCAGAAGCCTGGTCTCAATTTACTAGTTAACTCAACAATGACAATTTTACATGAAAAAAATTCAGTTCTATTAATAATTTTACAGTTTTTTAAATCCTGGTACCAGTACTGAAGATTTCCTTTGATCAATCTTTTTTTCCGATTCTTCCTTCTGGCAGAACATGGCCCAAACCTTCCAAAATCTAAGTAACAAATAATCATGCACCTGCTTCGCCCGGTACATTCTACAGCAGGGTTGGTTTAAGGCTATCATAATCTCTGTGCCTGGATGGGACCCCCAAACAGACTGGCAAAATTTCAGAGTTTGTATCAAGACACAAACCATATACATACTCTATCTGCATTGTAATTTCAGGTCTGTATGTACATAGTCCTGCCACAAATTTCACGTATTCCGCAGCTGGAGACAATGAAGCAGAAGGGTTCAAAGGTTGGTAATTTTTGGACTAATGACCCTTAAGGTATTTGTGCCAAGGCAGTTTGCTCATGTCTCTCACAGTGTTAACATGGAGTGGGGTTTCAAGGAAAACCATGTGGCTGTGATTGCCTTTCACAAATGCAGAAAATCAGATTCTCAAATTTTCGAACTCTTCAAACCATTGAAAATTTCGCGAAATTTCGTCTAGTAGGCAATTAAACATTATAAGGAGCTCTGGGGTGTTGAAGACACAGCTTGGTAAGGACGCCCGAGGTGTGTGAGGACTAAGGCCACTATCAAAACAGTGTGGGAGCAGATTCGCCAAAATCCACTCTGGAAACAGAAGTCCTTGTCCCAAGAGCTAAACATATCGCCCCGATCGAAGTCATGCCCCATCAGGGACGATCTACACATGACAGCCTACCTGCGGTCAAAGGGATACCTTACTCCCGCTCTGAAGGAGATCCGACAGACAAGAACAGAGCATCTCCTCCAATGGCACACCAAGAACGAGCAAGAAAACATCCTCTTCACAGACGAGAAAATCTTCACCATCGAGGAGCAGTACAACCACCAGAACAACAAGATTTATGTTCAAATATCCCGTGAGGCAAAGGAGAAGGTTCCAAGGGTGCAGAGAGGCCATCACCCTTCCTACGTCATGGTTTGGTGGGGGATGTCCCATCAGGAGGTGACACCTCTTCATTTTTGTGAGAAAGGTGTGAAAACTGGTGCCCAAGTGTATCAAGAGGATGTGCTACAAGGCATTGTGAAACCTCTTAACACAACTCTCTTCACTGGTCAGAAATGGGTCTTCCAGCAGGACTCAGCTCCTGCCCACAAGGCCAAGATGACTCAGGACTGGCTGTGGAGGCACATTCCGGCATTTATCATCGCTGAGGATTGGCCCTCAGGAAGTCCAGACCTCAACCCTCTGGACTATAAACTGTGAGCCGTTTTGGAGGACATGGCTTGCCGAAAGCATCACAACAACCTGGACAGTCTGAAGAGATCCCTCGTGAAAGCAACGGCAGAGATTCTGGAGACGATGCATACTGCGATAGCAGTGTGGCTGGAGCATCTGAAGGCTTGCATTGAGGCAGATGGCAGCCATTTTGAGTGGTATTATTATAAATAAAAACTTAGAACTATTGCTAATAAATTATTTGGCTCAAAAAGTGGATGTTCTGTTTCATTTTCCTTCTAGGTCACAATATACTTGTAATAGAACTTATGACAGGACTGAGTAGGTAGGCCCCACAAATTTGTTTTTGCTTGGGGCTCAGAAATGTCTTAAACCACATTTACACAATCACTCCCAATGACTAAAGATCACACCCAGACTGAAACAAGAGTTCAGATCTGAACAAAATAAACTCTGATTCTTGCTGAAATAAGACTTAGCTATAAACCTACTGAAAAAAGTGGAGAATGACACATTCATCACCTTCTAATGCAAGAACTAACTATATTGTCATACTGTTACCACTTATACATAATCATTTATTTTAGTTTGTATTCACAGCTCTAATCAAACAGCTCATTCTCATATGAAGCTTTAAGACAAAGCTCACATGAAACTAAATTTTAACATTAAATATTAAATAATATCTTCACATCCATTCACTGCCAAACAACACCTCAGCACAGACAACTATCCAACATTAGCAGCACCTTAGTTTTCAAGGAAAGATACAAATTCAGTGAGTTTGTAGAGCTGATCCTCACTGGAGGCCCCCTGATTGGGACTGCTGCTGGGTCGACAGGGTTTCACCATGTGAGCACCTACATCCACCTTCCAACCCTGCTCTGTTGCTGCTAACACAGCCTGTTCAACTGGCATCCCCACAAACGCTGCAAGGTCATCCATGCTGATTGATGAGTATGCATGAGAAACTAGATGCACTGCACGCTTCCGGACATTTTCTGCAACACACACAGCATTTTCAGAGTTGTCATCAACTTCGTGCCAACTGGCACTCTTCAGCTATCCTGAGTGAGGTTTTCCCATGCTTTTTCCTCAGTTGTAAGGCAAATGCCAGGGTATAACTTGTAGACAGGGCATGACCCGCACTCTTCCCAATTAGGTGATAATTTTTACGTGGTTAGTTCATTGTTAATTCTACTTTGACCAATCTGGTTTCGAATCCCAGAAAGAATTCCAACCAAAGTTGTTAATTGTGTTGTTCTATGTACTGTTTGTGTATAAATGTGTACCATGCTACTGCCACCGGGTGTCATCCCAATTGCAGTTAACAAATATACCATATGATATCATGAAAACCACAGCATGTGTTACTTTAAGTCTCAAAGCAACATAAAAATTTAAGGTGATATAACACAGAAACAAATGGGGAAATGGTTAAATACAAACTTCTGCTTGTATAAAATTATGAAAAAATAAAACATACTGCTTCAAAAAATACAGTTAAAATAACAATCATTAGACATAATCACTATGCATTTGCCTCATCAGTTACACTCACTCAGCATGCTAGAACAAGCTACAGTTTAACCTCAAGCCACAATTTTTGTCACAGCATTTCATTAAATATTTACTTTTGTATCACCTTAAATCTTTAAGGCTGGGAGATTTAAACCCCAACATACCTACTGACATCCAGGGTTCTCTTCATTTTGAATGCCCACATCTATGCTGTCCGATATTATCCAATGTATTCCACACATTTAGGTGCATTCACAAAATTGCAAAAAGAAAAAACTATCTTTGCCATATTTGTCTGTCTGTCTGTCAGATTATCCATCTGTCTGCATGAAACAACTCAGCTCCCACTGGATGGAATTTCATGCAATTTCATATCTGAAGATCTTTTCAAAATGTCAAGAGAATTACAGTTCAAATAAAACATCACATGAACAACTGGTATTTCACATAAAGACCTACATATTTTTGTGATAGTACCTCACTGAACTCTTCCTAGAATGAGAAATGTTCCAGACAAAAGTTGTAGAGAAAATTAAAACACACATTTTATAATCGAATAACTTTTTCATGAAAATTGTGCTATTTATCAGATATGTGTAAAAATATGGTAGAACCAGACAGGCCACCATTAACACAATAATGTGGTATATAAAAGACGCAATTTGCCTGCTGGATAACTACAGCAAGAATATAGGCATACACACATAAAATTCAATACTTCTTGCTTCATAATTGATTGATTCTCTCTGATCTTGTAACTGAGAAACTGCGCAATGACCTATATGTCATTACGATCTGTTTAGCCAAACTGTACTTCAAAGAAGACCAAGAGCAAACAAACATTCTTTTGTTTCAATGCAGCATCAAAATTATAAACAAAATTCCAACTACCCAATTATTTTTCACTGGTGACATAAATTTGTCACAAAAACACTCTTTTACAACACCTAATATTTTTCTATATCTGACAGTGTCAAGCAGCTCAACAACACACACAGAATACATGGTTGCTTCCTAAGACAAGAGGAAGAGGAAGACCAGAATGAAGCTGGAGGAGAATTGAGGAGGAAGCTGAAATAGTGGGATAGACTTGAAGAGGTCAAAGAAATAGGGTTCAAAATTGGACTACAAGAAAATCACTAACGTAAAATATGCTAGGATTACACAAAAAACATTTCACCATATAAGAAGCTTATAACCCACACATTACGTACCTGAAAATATATATTAAACAACAGCAATTCCTTCGTCCAGTACCTATTCAAGACAGAAAACTTAAACCCATAAATCTGCCCTACAAAATCATCATAAAATAATATTTTGCACCATAATTGAGCACCTCATAACCTACAACTGGTGAAGACAGCAACTCAATACAGCTGCAATATCTCCCACTCAGGATTATTTCAGTAACATACCCTTCCCTATTACTTACTGCATTTTATGTAAAAAATGATACCTCATTTCTTTTTATAATACTTTATGTTGATAATCTCCTCCCACATATTCTGTACACAGCTTCATTGCCTACATGTTGCAAAACACACTAAATTTCTGAAAAATTAAAAATTTTGTTGTGACTGACAATTAATTTCTTTACACTTTATATATTATCACAATGGGATGTTTAAAATAAAGCTGTGTCACATTTGTCTGCAGCATGTCCTCTGTGTGAGAGATTAGATTTCAGCTGTTGTAATATGCCACTATATAAAATTAGTAAAGGTTAAATGCGTCTAGTACTGATAAGTGATAAAACTATCATATACCAGAAACTGCCAAACACAACCTTGTCTATGTCCTCTCCAACATTCAACTGTTGTAGGATACCATGACATTGTACAAAGTGAACTTGTGGCACATCACAATATATGTAACAGGAACAAGCCTTCATTGTGCCAAGTACCAAATGATCTGCTTATCATCTTTCTACTACATTATAATTTACATATTTTTCCATTCTAAATAAGGACAAGGTTAAGATGAACTTCACTACAAATACAGCAACTCTCTATCTCCCATTCAAAACACAATCAATATTTCTCCAAGATGAATTCACCAACATTCCTGAACCTTCCACCACTTCCTTACAATAAATACTTGATCTTGAAATTCCTTTGCACTTGGAATGCTTAAGTATACTTTTTCACACAAAGAAACAGCTCTATAAAACTAATCAATTAAGTCATACATGAGTTATAAACATGGCTGTGAAGGAATGGTCCCAAGAATCTGTGTGTTACTGTTCAATCCATGCCCCAAATTGTGTTTATATCTCTTGCTCCATAAATTTTGCTTCTCTCCTTCTATTTTGTGCATATCACTCCTCCCTGTATCTTAATATCTCTTCAGTAAGTCATTCACGCAGCACAAAACTTACGCATCTCTAAAAGAGCACCTTCTGTTCTAACTATGTTAGGAGAGTGAATTTTAAATCAGGTTCATTACGCTGCGGCATTAACAGCTACTAAAACAAACTAATTTCAAGCAGCAGAGTCCTTCAGCACCTGTAGCTGCTCAGGCAGTCAGGATATTTTCCACTCGTTATGGAATCCAAATGATTCACAACTGTTTTCACATGATCCTTACTGGTACCTATTATTTGCTGAATGAGTTCATACCACACCCTCCTACCCTATTTCTTTGTCAACCATTTTAATATTCTTCCACCTATGCCTAGTTCTTCCAAGTGACCAAAACTGTACCACTACAGAAAACAAACTGCCTACATTGAGGTTAGGATACCCCAACCATTTTATTGCATTTTCAACACATTTTGGCCCACCTGGGCCACTGTCAAGAAGTTCAATATACAAGTGGAAGTAAAAGACATTTGCAAAAGCTGTTATACAAAAATTATAAAATGGTAAAATTATGCAATCCATGATTTAAAATAAAGTGTTATGTACTATATGTTAGAATCTATTTTGTTTTTGTATGAAACAAGCACTTTGTTACCAAACAGCTTGCTGCCCAACAAAAAACAGTCTTAACTACTAAAATTCTTCAAGCATAATATAAAAATGTATGGTACTCTGGGCATTGTTGCTGTGATTGGCAAACAACACCGAACAAAAGTCAAAAGGTGTAAGACTTGAGAGAGTAGTTCATTTTGTACACATATCCAAATACTCTATAAAAAATTAAAAAAAAAAAAAAAACTGTCTTCTACAACACATAGCAGTATTTCATAAATAACCTTATCCCTATCAGTGAACCACTATGTTCCTACCATCTCAAAAGCTGTTGTTTCACCCCCACCTCACCAACAGCCACTGCAATTATACAGAAAAGAGCATGCCCCTCTGTTTGGCAAGCTCATGATGCCTAATAAGTTTAAGTCATCAAAGTGTCATGACTTGCATCAGAGCTGATATATGCAGCTCACCAAAATACCAGGGGCTCCAATGCCCAACAGTGGCAAAAAACTTGAGTCCTTTCCCACCCCACCCCACTCAAGCACACCATGTGGGAAGAAGAAAAGAATGTAATTCAGCCAGCCAGGCACTTTGTTGCAAGAGTGATATAACAATGAATATACATGATTCCACAATTCTTTGCCTCTGGAAGTTTAATGCAGCTACACCAAGCACCATGTGTATTAGGCAACTCACCCAGAAGAGCTTGCATAATGTGTCGCACATTCTCTGACCAGTCAGCATTAAGGGCTGCATAAACTCCTGGAAAGTCCCGCTGCCACATTTTTTGACCGACCTTCCATATGAAGGCCAGTTCGGCATGTGAATTCTTCACATTTTGAGGAATTCGTTTCCAGAGATACTTCGCGTTGCATCTATTTAAAAAAGTAACAAGTATGACTTATTCTTGCAAGTTAAGCCTACTGCAAGAAGTAAACTTAACCTAAAATAGCGGATGCGTGCTAAGCTTGCAATTTTACTGCGTATGTAGTATTTAAATTACATTATACGTACAAATCATTCTGGTACAAATACACGGCGAGAAGTTGTGCATACACCTGCGACGTCGGAATACCACCAGGAGCCTGTAATAAGGCCAAGTTCATTACACATATTTAGTCAAGGTGATCATATATCAATATGTTGATTCTGTATTAAAACTTACATCTAATTCTTGCTTTTCTAAGTCTTCTGCAAGCTTTCTAACATTTTCTGTATCGGTAACCATGTTATGGTATCGTTGTATCACTCACAACGGCCACAAAAGAGCGATAATCTGTCTTCGGTGAATAACGATAAATCCGTACAACTTGTCACAGTAACAGATATTCAGTTCAGGATGTTCACAATCATAATCATTTTTCTACCTTGTACAGCGTGTAAATCCCACCAATTAACTTCCACTAACCTCCACGTTTGAATGCACTGCCTGCTCTGGCTTGGTAGCCAAACCAACCACACCAAATTACACTGCTTGTATGTTAGGTACATATGTTGGGTGTATGTTGGTGTTGGATCACACACGGATTATCCACGTTACAGCATAACTCATGGTAATGTGTGAGTGAATATAAGACACGGATCATATTACAGTATTTATGCCTCCCGAAGGAGTTATTGAAGACGTTCAAGAATGTTTATTGCCAGTTCACTTTGCACAACATTATGACCCTAACAACAGGTGCTTCCATGTCAAGATTCTGTGCCCGTGTGTACTAAAAAAAAATCATTACCTTAACGACAGGCGACAACAGTGAAGTCAAGGGGGGCGAAACGAAGCAGACGCCAGCTTCGAGAAGTTGTTGGGTACGGCACCGCAGACCAACCCCCCCCCCCCGTCCAACAAGGCTTTGGGGATACCAGCCAATCGAGACGGACTTTGGTAACCGTGGTGGCTATCTCGCTGTTACAAAAAGTTTTCACTTTCCCAACATAACCAACCAATCGAGAAGGAAGACGGTTATGGTGTTAGATAGTTCTCCGGTGTTGCCCGTGTTCTCGTTCAAAGTGAGGCGCTCTTCTCTTACCAATTACTTACTCCATGGAGTAGAGTCCTTTTTGAGAGGCTAACCGGTTTTCAGCCATTCAAGAAATTCCCTGCATGTCATGGAACCCGAAAGTTCATTACCGCATTCACAAGTGTCCGCCACCTGTCCCTATCCTGAGCCTGCTCGATCCAATCCATACCCCCACATCCCACTTCCGGAAGATCCATCTTAATATTATCCTCCCATCTACGCCTGGGTCTCCCAAGTCTTCTGTGACCACTCCACACCCTAACTTGTCATATGTGTCCCAGTATTTCGTTAGGGGAATATTCCTCATATGGGTGTCAGTACTTTTCACATGTTTTGTCAGGAATTTGGTTACTGTCTTGGTTATCACTTTGATACAAAACCTTTTCCTGTTCCCAACAGAACCAATCAATCAACACAGATGTCAGATATGGTTTAGGCTAGCGCTCTCTTATTCACTGTGTTCTCGTTCAAAGTGAGGTGCTCTTGTCTCGCCCCTTTCTTAATACTGTGTGGCACATAACTATGTTCTCATGCTGTACAACAAGTCTAGGGCACATGTCTGATTTTTTTACCTCTCCACCCCACAAAAGGTTTAAGGTGGGAAGTCTGAATCTATCCTGCCGGTGTGGGTGCAAGAGCAGACCCTCAACAGACAGCAATATATTGATCATAAAGAGGACATATTAACAAAAAAGGAGGTTGAGAAAGATGGCATAAATAGTCACAATTTTGTAAAACAGAAGTCACTATCTACGTGTTCATGCTAGTAGTTCCTACAATTTCATGGGTATGAAAATCTGAGTGAGAGTTTAAACATATTTTTCACCATGTTCTAGTGTTCAGAATTATTTGACTCTGACATTGATAATGTAATATAATTATGCATTGCCCTAAAATGTAGAACTTTTTAAATTTATGATACACTTAATGCATGAAAAGGCATGCAGAACAAACAAATACACAAAAACCTGGAGATTTTAACAAATTTACAAAAATCCTGCCTGAACAGAGTAGATGTATGGTAGTCCTAGCATAGACATATCCAAAGTTTACAGTTGTCTTTTTCCTGTGGTTTTTCATTCCCACACTTTCAATCCAATTTATGGACATAGGTGACATAAGTGTCACAAGTACTGTTCACGTTGGGCGTAGTAGTGCTTGTGGATCAATGTACGCGTTTCAGTACCTGAAACCAATATTCAGAATTTCTTGTTCAATCTGTCTTTGTGTTATTGTTTTTTTTTTAACTGAAGTTAATTGTTTGCCCTTTGGACTTCATTCTATGTAGTTCAAAGACCTTAGTTCTTGCAAAGTAAAATTCCTGACTAATGTACAGTTCATGTTTAATTTCTAGCTTCTTGCATCGCATGAATGCCTGGAACAGATCTTCGTCATTAGGCCCATAGCATTTGCAAGGTTCAAGACTATTAGAAGTTTTGTAGCTTTAATGTCCTGGACAGTTTTTTCTTTGCCAAAATTGTGTCCTGTTGAATGTATTTTGGATTCAATTACATTTGGAATGTGCTTTTGCATTGGTGTGATTGAGGATCCTGATATTCCTTTTCACTACTTCACTGTCAAATTCCTGTCTTTATAGAGCACACAGTCTATGGTGCTACTGCTGTTGTATACAGTACAGGTCCCAACTGTTTAGAGTTGATTAATTTATAACATTCCACTCTTAATATGGAGAACACCATTTTTGCCCTGTCAACGAGTTGGCTGCAACTGCAATTCAGATCCCTTGCAATAATTACCACTATTGGAGAGTAAGCCTTCAGAGTAGTAGCACAGGACTAGATATTAATTATAAAGCTGGAGAGCAATTCTTTTTCTACAGCAGTTTTCTTCTTTCTTCCATGAGCTGGTGTTTCTGATATTGAGCTTGAAGAAGCATGAGACTCCAACACCTGACTTTTTTTTCCCTTTTCTTATTCACAAAAGACTGATGTCAGTAGTACCTTAACACCACTAACAGCTCAGTTTGAAAGGTTTCTTGTGAAATTATAATATCATATTTACATAGCAAATAATCTTGCAATGGATTTACCATGCTTATTATGTCTGCAACATTCCACAACAAGTGCCCTGGTCTTCATCATTTAGTGACAGTCCCGTTTTTGCAGTACAGATAACATATATGGTAAAACCCATTATATGACTCTGTCTGGCCAGATACTGCAGTTTAATGTTCAGACTATTAACAGAAATCTACTGGAACAGAAGACAATATAATATATGCAAACAATAATAAACCATAAAATGTCTAAATGCTGTTGCATACTTAAAATAGCTAGAGAATTTGAACACAGTTCTAGTGGAATGGAAGAAAATGTAATGCATAAATGTAGTAATAAACTATGAAGTATTCCAAAGACTGAGAATTTACACTAGCTAAGGAATGTGAACAGAAAACTAGTGGAACAGAAGATGAGTAAAACACAAAAATGAGAGTGAACAAATCCCATGCTCCAGGTTGCCATGGTGACTAAATTTTGTATGGTTGCATGCAATAATTGCGGGTCCACAATATGGAACTTCCTTCATGTCACCTTTCTGGTGCCCAGAAATTTGCAGTGGCTCCTATATTTTGGAAAATTTGTGCACCTCTATAGAAATAAAATAATAAACATATTCATTGTCAATTATATGTAACATTTTATTTTAAATCCCGACATCTATCTTATATACATAACATTTTAAGGTCAAATTTTATCCATATATTATGTTACTTTACATATTATATTATGTGATTTTGAGAAATAATAAATACCAGTGAGAAAGTAAAGGAAACTTGACCTATCTCATGTTTCAGTTAGGAGGAGTCGGTTGCAATGACCCTGACCAATCACAAGTAATTCTATATGCATCCTTCATTCATCACACAATTTTAATTTTTATGCTTAATTATAAAATACTTTGTATCTATCCACAAACTGGGCATGTTTCTTGTAACATGACTTGCATTCATTCTAAATCACAGTTAAGACATGAAAATATTAAGGCAAACAACGACAGCATATCCAACACCTCAGTTCATAATGGGTAAAACTACTGCCATCACATCGCATATAAATAATATTTTTTTAATTGGGATGTGATTGAAAAAATATTGCTTTATCACAATTTCACTTCTTTTATACACAATTCTTGTTGATTCACAAAGAAGGCAGCATTTGAAAATAATTGACTTACTTCACATCGTCACCATGATAGACAATTTCTGTTTTCAGGACTGTCTGTTATGAATGAAAACATTTCTCAACCCTTTTACTAGAAGCTCTTTCTTTACAAATAAAGGATTTTTTTCTACTAGTAGGTGTTACTTGCACACCCAGGCTCTTGCCTGATAAGGCCACCCTGGTTAAAGCCATAGATACCAAATGCAGCTCTATCTTGTAAGTACTATGTGACACAGTTTCATGACACCTGTCTTTGCTGAAATACTTCACTGATTTATCAACAGGCTACTCATAATTGATGGAGTCTAATTGCAACCACAGAAATATTTATTAATACTGCCATATAAACTGTTTCATGATTACAATCAGATGGCAATGTCAAAATTAGCTTAAAACACTAAACAGACGTCCAAAAGTACAAGCAGTTCTGTAAATATCCAATGCCATTAGAGAAATGAGTTCTTACTTCTATACATTTGCACTATTCTTATGAACCCAAGAATTCAAAACAACTTCTGTTACGAATATGCAGCACGCACATGCACGCACGCACACACACACACACACACATACATATATATATCTTAATTTACATATTCTCTGCAAGTTTTATGAAAGAAAATACATATCCAAATTTCAGTTAGAACTAGTCAACAGGACAGCCTATTTTGTAAAACTACATTCCTCCAGGACTTAAATTTATATGAACTAATACCAAGAGAGAAATAACTGTTCTATTGTGTTAAAAATCACCACTACACCTTCCTTACACTAGCAAATCAACTGCCATGGGAAAAACTCATTGGTAATCCACTGGCAGTATAATAATTTCCAAAATATATATTCAATACATTAGAATATTCCTTGCCCTGAGCCATCTTATTCTGACAAAGCTGACAAATATGACAAACATACGATCACACAAACAATGAAACAAAAATATATTCTAGTATATTTTATTTGATTTGTAGGTATCATCCAGCTAGAATAAAAAAAAAACAGTATGCTCATGAGTGTAAACAGATGCGTGAGAAATACTTATCAACTTTTCACCATAAACTTCCCACAAGTTTACTGTCTGTACTTAAAACAAACTGATTTAAGAAAAACAGTTTGCAGAATGAAAGATATGCAGCAACATAAAGCTCAATTTCCAAGACAAAGTTTCAAGCACTTCAATATTATTCCTACTTGTCATCATGTTCATTCACCTTTCATCACATTCTCAGCCCGGTCCCTTTGTAATTCAATTGCGATGCACAAAATATTTACAATTATGCCCTTGTTTTACATTCACAAACAAATGAAACAGTGAACCTCACAATAAAAATAAGCAAACTGCACAATGATAAACAAAAATAAAAATCTGTTATCTAAACTCATAATTCTTTGGAATAAATTCTTGTTTAATAACACATACAGTACAATAGCCCTGCTCCCAAGTGTACAGTTCTTTGTTGTGCGTTTCGACTAGTTTCTTACAAAAATGTATATATATTAAGACATTCCATTAGACTAAAACAGGTACAAAACGATATCTCTATGTGTTCATGTGTTCAGTGACCTAAGACATAATGTTTTCTTATTTCAAAAATACCTCTGTTAACAGCACAGTATTACAGCACCATATATTACACATGTCCTGTTACTGTTGGACTCAAGCAACTGCAAACCAAGCATCAGATTGTCTTTGCACTATGCCATTACCAACATCTTTTTAGTGGAGAGTAACAGGGTATAAATAACTTTGACAGAAAAACAAAAAAAATACCTACGATGAGGCTAAACTTGTCCGTGATTCTCTTTCAATTAGGAATAAAACTCATAACTATACATAACAGATATAGTATGTATACCACAGGTATTTACAGTTATATTTTTGCTAAGCACATCGCTGCATGACATGAGTTTTATGTCTGATCTTAAATTGTACAGGCAATTTCATGTATAATACCAAATTATTGCATAACACATTTGATTCTCACAAAACTGCTGAGTTACCTTCAACATACAGTTTGTCTCTCTACAGAATTAACTTAAAAACTCGGCTGTGAAAATTTTAGATTTAAGAGTCACTCCACTCAGTAGGATTCAGTATGTATTTTGGGCAACACATAAAAGCTCACTCAACAGTAATTGTGGGGATTTGCTTCACTCTCTTTCCTCCACGGTGATGTCGATGTCGATGCTGTCTCTTCACATGGTACTTTGTTCGTTTCACAACTTTACCATCCTCACCATTCCCACCATTATAGCTGCCATTCCCTAAAGAACTTGAACTGGATGAATCATCCAACTGTCGCTTTCGTGACCGGGTAAGCGGACCTTCCAATCTGTCATTGGAATGACCGCCAGTCACAGAGTTTACACCAGATTCTGATACACAGTCACTATCACACAACAGGCACTCAGCATCTTCTCTCAAGGGACTAACGCCTTGCTCATTATACTGTCCCTCAGAAACAATGCAGATATCATTTGAAGACAACCTTTCACCTGCCTTCACACTGACATCACTTGGGATCCTCTGAGTGATGTGATCTAACACTTCTATGTCTCCTTGACTTGAAATGTCTTCAAACAAGGGAACCACTTCTTGTTCTTCAAGTCTTGCAGTCTTCTGTTTTGGAGTGAAGACAAAGACTGGCTGTGCAGCCTCAGCTGGTTCTGCAGTGAGGTGTCTGGACCTGTCACCAGAGGACCTGGAGCAGCTGCTATAGTCATCTGATGATAGGCTGGAGAGATATTCACGTACACGTGCCTCCCCAAAGTTAAACACTTTCCCACTATCCTCTTGTGAACTGCTAGCACGTTTACGTTTCAATAATCCACTGCTCACAGATGATGTGGACACTGAAGTATTCACCTTCACTGGAGTCTGGATGGACGAAGTACCTGCAAATGTAAAGTTCACAAATTCCATTCGGTGTGTTAACCTAATATTTGCACCCACAATTAAAATGATTAAACCCTATAAAAAGATATATATTGTAATTGTTACACTCTTAAATCTTAACTGCATTAATGTACAAGAATTTTTTCAATCCACCCTTCTATATTCTGTTCTGAAAAAAAAAATGATTCCAACATTCAGAACAGCAAACTTTATGGTTCAAGTGTTTTGCAGGCTGATACTGTACAATGACTCTGCCTCCACTTCTCTTGACTTCCAATATTACTGCTATACAGTGTCCAAAAGCACGGGAGCATATATATGAGAAGTGGCAGTGAACAGATGGGGGTGCTGATATTCTGCTTAAAAAACCAGCACATTTTCCATTACCCATGTGTGCATGAATGGCATAAATCTAAGTTTGTATCCTTTACCACACATTATAATAATCAAATCTAGGAAGGTAAGATATGGGCATGCAGCGTAAAAGGGAGATATGAGTAAAGGACATACAAGTTTCGTCAGAAAATCTAAGAGGATATTATTAAAATGAAATTTGAAGAAATAGGGTGTGAAGTTAGAGTCTGGATTTATTTATTTTAGGACATGGTCCAGTGGCAGACTCTTGTGGAAATAATAACAAACTGCAGGGGTTTCAAAAAAGACAAGGAATTTTACCAAATGGGTAACTCTTAGCTTCAACTGAGACCTAAACACTGTGGCTAGAAACAATAAAATTTGAATCAAATCTCATAACCTAAAATAGATAAATCTTTGCTCACAGCAAAGGTCAAGAAATTCTGTGATAACAAAGATCCATAAACATTAATGAAGACAGAAAGGTCATACAGACAGCCAAGATACCATAGGATGGATCAAATAATATGCAAAGCAGTAAGAAAAAACTGCAAAGAGGTCTGCATTTTTTTTTAATGTGGCGCTGCATCACTGGGCAAAACATCTCACCTTCATGGGCAGAAATGTCCATGAATATTCAACCCTTGAGGATGAGACAAATACATTGTCTCAATACGTCAGTCACAAATCACCCAGTGATGCAACTACACATCTCAGTAGAACAGTGACCTCAACTGCACTGCTGCAGAAGCCTAAAAACTCACAACCTGCAAAGAGTTTCAAATTTATAAATACAAATGTAGAGTCTTGAACTGATGTGTCATTCAACATGCACTATATCCACAATTCACCAACAGAGACCAACATAGTGAATTTGAAATCCCTAACATCCTGTGGAATCCCCTCAGGAGCTCACAATTATTCTGAGTATGGTAAGTGGCACTCCCGAGGTCCCAAGCTACCTAGAGCCTAGGGGTATATCTGGGCTAACCTGTCTGCATGGGTCATAAATACAAAGACCTGGTCCTCCAGGTTTGGGGCTTGGCAAGGGCCCGGCAACATCTCCCCATAAAAAATGTCTCAAATCTGAAGAACAGGGGGCTAAGGCACAATACTGGGCTGTTGTACCATATGCCACACCACGATATGCCGTGTAACGTGTTGGTCTTTACTGGCGAATTAAAAAAGAAGAGGTTTGCATGGAAAGACATATGCATCAGGCCACAACTCTGGGAATATTTCAAACTCTACAAGTTTGTTTCTTGAAATGAATTAAGGTATTTCACCTGAGGAACTAGAGGTAGAGAAACTACTGGAAGTAGAACAGCTGCGAGCATCGGTTGATGATTTCTTCATCCGTCTCCTCTGTGCCAACTTGGCATTCACAACATCCTGGTCACAACAAAACATCTTTAAGCATATGCAATCATATCTTCACAACACTTACAAGTGACTTCCAATGCAAGAAGCAGAAAAGTACTTATAAAAAGAACATACAGTAAGGAGAAACTGCTTTTACTATCACTGTACATCACAGGAATTTCTCATGCCTTCAAACATTCCAATATTTACAAACCATATTAATTTGCACACTGATTGAATAATATCAATATTGAATTTGTGTACTTGCCTGGGACATAATTACTAAACAGAAATATAGGTTTTGAGATGGGTGAGGTGGGCACTCACCCAGTATGTAACATTGAACATGGTGCTAAAGAAAACTTTGGTGTACTGCAAAAACCTATGAACCAATCAGTAATTTAATACAAGAAAGTGAAACATGAAGACATGTCAGTTTTAAATGCACTACAAACCCTCCACATAAATACAGAAGTGATAAAAAATATGCTTGTCTGACACCTTGATCTATTATTGGAACAAATGGATGCATAGTTCCAATACAGATGAAAATGTACGTTATTATAGAATAACTTGACTGCATAAATTTTGCAACTTCCAAAATGAATTCACTTAACTAACCTGTAGCCTGAATCCTTCCCGGTGAGCTTGATGGAAAGCACTGAATGTCTGTTTGACACCCATCTCCGCTGATCTTGCTGAGGATCCTGCACTAAGGACATCTGGTGTCATGAGTGGTGTTGAGGGGTACAGTCTGACATTATTTCCTTGTAACCACTCATTGCTCCTCAGATCATTCATTCGCAGCCTCTTCTTTGGGTCAACTGTGAGCAGGCCTGTTAAAGAGATCACATGCATCAATATGATTACCACCCCATGTACTCTTGCACTTCGAGTTGTTTAAAATATGTGCAAAATGTTGCATTAGATGACTTAGTTCTGCCTACGTATTTGATCTTCTTTGCTGACTATGTTTTGCATCATGTAATGGGGGTTTTAACAAACTCTATGCTTTACACACCATGTACACGCAACACATTTTGTGTAAATGTAATACAATTTCATAAGATTCAGGCTACATGTTGAAATATTTTACTGAAAAAGGAAAAAAAAATACATGCCAAACTCAAGTTCCACATACCAAATAAAAGCAGGCGATAATTTAAAATTTAAGAAAAACTACGGTATGCTTGTGCAAAAAATATTACAACTACCTTCACCTTTCTGTTACAGTAATTCCAATCCTAAGTTGAGTGGAACACTTCAAGGACTAAAAGGCACTTTCGTGTCTATGTACTGTGTCTACTGAAGCAACCTTAAATATACCTCGTTTACAGCTATATATTTCCTTACACAGTAACAGATACACTCATGTTGTACATTCTTAGAACTTGGGAGTTTATGAACATGTTAAAAGAGTGTAAGTTACATGGTAGCAAAACCTTTTTCCAGGCAAAATCACAATAATAATAAAGCATGTTTACTGTAAATCTGAAATAGAAAAAAAAAACTGGTCTGGTGGATACGGAAGTTCCTGAGAAACGGAAATATAAATACACATACCAAACACCAGCATGCTGGTCTAAAAAAATTTCCAACACCACTGTGTACTTTAGGTTTTAATACATTCATCAGAATTCTTACCTTTGGTCACATATTTGGCTTGTGCAGAGACATGGTTCCAGGCATCAGCACCGAAATCAAATTCCCCTCCTTTGATCCTGGCCATTACAGCTGCGGCACTGTCATCCCTTGACTGAGCATGGAATGGGGCACGGCCAGACAACATAGTATACTGTAAATGAAATCAACACCATGTTGTACACTGACTGTAGGAATTTCATCCCAATAAAATTTTACAGCAGATTGTGTGTGACTTGATCCTCTGTGGTCCATGTCACTTGTGGCACAGCTCTGGCCTTTCACTGTAGCCATAAGTCTGGCATGTTACTTGTACTCAGCATGTTAACACAAATATTTGTTTCTGTCAAGAATGCCTAAAACCATGTGTATGTTAAAGATCATAATACACACCTCAGCAGTAGACTTGTTTCTGAATTTCCAAATTTGTTTAGTAAACCCTGTAAGTAACATGCTTAAGACAGTTTGTCAGTTATCATCATCATCATCTCCTTTATGGAGGGTATCTATACCTATTATTCCTGAGACAAACTATGTCCCTAGAGAATACAGTGTTGCAGCTGTTCTGTTGTTACTATTCATGGTGCTTATATCATTAGTTCCAGTGTTGAATCTATTGTATTTTTTTCACATTAGTACTTTCCAAAGTAGTGGCCTAGATAGCTAAGTTGGTATAGCGACTGACTATGGGCTGGACGGTCCGGGATCGAATCCCGGTGAGGACGAGATTTTCTGCCCGTCCAGACCGGCCCTGGAGCCCACCCAGCCTCCTGTAAAATGGGTACTGGGTCTTTCCCGGGGGTAAAGTGCGGCCGGGGTATGCTGCTGACCACTCACCCCCTTCTAGTGCCGCAGCCATGGAAGAGTAGAGCTATACCTCTACCCACCCTCTGGGCCACACTGGGCCTGTAACAGGAAAGCTTTACCTTTACCTTTTACCTTCTAAAGTATGTGTGCAGTGCCCAATATGGCTGTTTTCTGTAGTTCCTTGACTTCATGTTTTCCTGGTATGTTGCTCATATATTTTTTGAATGATTATGAAATAGTTCCAGTCACCCCTATTATTACTGGTATTACCTTTGTTTTTACATTCCACATGCACTGTGTTTCTATTGTAAGGTCTTTATATTTTAGAATCTTCTCTGCTTCTTTTTTAATCACATTTCTGTCGCCTGAGATTGCAATGTCTATTAACATACATGTTCCCTTTTCATTATCATGGATTATAATGTCTTGTTTGTTGTTGGGGATAGTTCTGTCAGTTTGTACTTGTTGATTCCACAATATGGTTACCTTGCCTCCTTGACTTGTTTCTACTGATTTTGGCACATGCTCATACCAGTGTTTCTTGTCCAATTGTACCCCTGTTTCCTTGCATATGTTGAAGTGTAATCGTGCACACACACTCTATCATGCTTTTTTATGTACTGTTCTTTTGCCAGTATTGGGCATGCTGATATTATGTGGTCTATTGTCTCAGCTGATATTATGTGGTCTAGGGTCTCATTATTATTATTATTATTATTATTCACATAATTTTAATTGAGTAATTATTTTTTGTTCTTAGTATCAATGTTAGGCTGTGAAATTCAGAAAAATACTGTCTCTTTCAATGAAGATATCAAAGGGAGTGAAGTAAAAAACAATGCAACATTGACCTTGGAACTATACAGAAGGTGGATCTTTGATGAGATATTATCAATGCTACCTTGGTATCCTATCAAGTATCTTATTCTAAAGAGATACTGTAACAAATTCTTTATCTCTCTAAAGGATTCCTCTCTCAGCTGTCCCGGATTTACCCACCAAGATGACACCCAGGCTCCAGAGGTCACAGTTCTCATCATAACCATCAGTACCATTGCTGAACGCCTCTTTGAGCACTTCAGGAGCAGCATAATGTAGAGTAAAGCAAGGCGTGTGCATAGGTTCCTTTTCCTGCTTCAGTCTTGCAAATCCAAAATCCACTATCTTGATGTCAGCTTGCTCCGAATGATCAGTGAAAAGCAAATTCTGCAGGCAGATACAAAAATTATTATGAATCAACTTTTACAAAACTGTTCAACATGGAGGAAGGTATATTAGACTTGTGACTCATATTTCATAAATGCTCTATACCAATAACATGAAACTGTACTCTACTGAATTAGCAGTGGAGTACAATTTTGTAAACAACCTTTCTTTACACAAAACCCCTGATTGTGATTCATTATTAGAAATGAAACATGTTGGGTTCCTAATATAATTAAAATACATAATGAATTTTTGTGCTCTAGATGGTCTATAAAATTGGTTTCTAATCATACTGACCATTTTGGAATGTTGTATTCCTTGCTAGTAACTGAGTCCATCAGTTCAGCATCTCATAATACCTGCTAAATTTATTGTGGGAGGCACTGCAGTTTTAAATTCTGCATCCACTCATCAGATACTTGTACCAATCAGATGCTGGAACACTAGAAATTTACATCCCAGTCTTCTTAAGATGTTACCAAATCCAGCTAAATCTTATTTCCATCATGAGTTTGTCACCACATCTTGCCTTTTCTACCAAAAATCCCTCATCTGCCATGTAAGTCTTCACCTCACTTTCCACTTCTTTACAAAACAATTACAACACACAATGTGTCATAACATGTCAGTAACACCACTGTTTTTAAAATACATTTCTGCTACCATGGTAGATATCATTTTGAAACAGTTTCTCAGCAGCAATGAAACAAAACCACCAGACTGTTTGAATACAGTGTTTCTAAACAATGTATTTGGGCCCAGAAGTAACCTAGTAAGTTACACTATTAAAACACAAAACAAGACAGGCAATGTACATATAAACATAACATTGAGATACATTCATGTAACCACTACTTACGTGGAAAAGCAATAAGTATTACGTATTCTGAGTGTGTGTCTGTAGCCTTAACCATCTAACAAGCAATTTACATGTGCCGTATTATATTTATATCTGTGGCCTCTGACTGCATTACCTCATAAACAGTAAGATTCTTGGAAAAAAGTTACTGAATATAAAATGTGCATTTTGATTTTCTCTAGAATTTTGTCTAAATAATTTTTCATTCTAAAAAGAACTGAGCAAGTTACTAACACAACTGCACACAGGTCTTCACATTAAGTACCTATTATTCTTGTCAGATTTTAATGAAACTTGAATTTTGACAGATATTAAAAAAACAGTCAAATTATAAAACTTCAGGAAAATTCATTCAGTGGAATCCGAGTTGTTGCATTCAGACTGACAGACAGTTGGAGAGACAGACAATGATGAAGCTAATAGTAACTTTTTGCAATTTTGTGAACTCAACCAAAAAATGTACTCCTAGAATGGTGAATAAGAAGTTACCTAAGAAAGCCATATATTACAGGAAGGTTTCCCAACTGAAGAGGACAAGGACAGAAATTGATTACTACACAGAAGTGGAACATGCCCATATTCCAACAGCGGTGGCAGCCAGAGGAGCTTCAGGAGCCATAATTTAGGAAGCAACTTAGCCAAGAACTACTTGTTTATTAATCAAGTAAAACACACTGTAGCAACACCATGCAGTGTCAGAGAGACCATAGACATCATTTCTGATAGCAGTGCATGAAATTACTGCTTGTTAGGAAACTGACTAATGCATTAATAAAATAGAATATTTTTCCTTGCTTGATTGCTTCTTATTTCTGTTCCTCCAACTGCAACAGGTTAGTTTCAGTCAGTTATGGGTCTCTTTCCTTTAGGAAATCTCTTAAAATTCCCTTCATGGTCAGCCTTATGTGCAAGTAAATTACATGAATATTTTATATTTTGTTGACCATGCATCTTATTACAATCTTTGTAAATAACCAACTTGATGCACAATTCTTTTTCTTATATTGGTTTATTCCAATTCTCTACTTGTTTTGAGCATCCAAGTGCTCATTATCAGGAGAGTCAGTTATATCAATACGACCTCTGGTATATGTCACTGTATGTAGGTGACAATGTGGTATGCAGGTTTAGACGGAACTACATACCACCTGCATACCACATGGTCACCTACATAGAGTGACATATACCAGAGGTCGTATTGATACAATTGACTCTCCTGATGACAAGCACTTGGTTGCTTGAAACATGTAGAGAATTGGAATAAACAAATATAAGAAAAAGAATTGTGTATCAAGTTGGTTATTTATGAAGATTACATGAATATTATTTTTTAGAGGCAACTTGGGTGAGCCACGCCAGTGACATCTGCAAGCCACATGTGGCTCATGCAGCCTCACCATGGCCACCCCTGGCATGTAGCTTTCAAGTTGATTATGATGTTTCACATACCTCGGGCTTCAGATCTCTGTGTACAACTCCACGAGAATGCATGAAATTAACAGCTGAGATGAGATTCCTCATAATTTGGCTTGCCTCACTCTCAGTGAAGCGATCCTTCCTTCTAATTCTTTCCAGTAGCTCACCACCACGTAACAGCTCCAAGACAAGGTATGTATGAGCCTGCAAAAACATAATTACCAACTGCAATAACTGTATACAACTTTATGCAGCATTTTGATCAGAAATCTGCATGGCACTGTCCAATGACTTGAGTTTTCTTCGATCACAACTGCTATTACAACTTTATTTACTCTACTCCAGTTATATTTCCTTTCTTACTTCAACAATGCATTTTACCTTATACAGTCTCTTATTTTTGTTACGTGTAGTTATTGTGGTTTTCAAAAGATTTGCAAAAACTTACAAAAACCCATTCAATGAAAGTGTGTATATAAAGTAAACTAAAGTATAGTGGAACCTAGAATAGGCCATGAAGGTCCAGGGAGGAAGTAGAGGTATAGCTCTACTCTTTCTCCAGCCTCGGTGCTACATGCGGGTGGGTGGTCAATGCCACTCTAAAACCACTTTACCTCAGGAAACAGACCCTGTACCCCTTATGCAGGAGGCTAGGTGGGCCACAGGACCGGTCTAAACATGTGCAGAAAACCACATCCCCAGCAGGACTCAATCCCTGGACTGACCAGCCTGTAGTGAGTCACTATACTGACTACATTATTCCAGCCCACATACTGCCAACATATTTCCACGTTTTATCAAATAGCTGCATTCTATGTCACACTAATGAACATTAAATGCAAAAGGCAGCCTGTGTAAACTCACCTCATCATAGTACACTTCATGGAGATTGACAATATTACGATGACCCTGGCATGCCCGCAGCAAGTTTATCTCCCTTGTGCAGTCAATCTTGCGACTTACAATTTTAACCGCAAATTCCTCTCCTGTTTGTCGGTTTGTGCACTTGCGGCAAACTGAGAAACTCCCATCTCCAAGTATTCCTTCTTTAAGGTTCAGGTCATAATTTTGAAAGAATGGGGAGTCCTGCAAAGAGATAACAAAGTCACAGTTCCATAAATAATACTTAACAACGCTTAGGTAATATTGAGTCAGTCTCCTCAAGTACAAAATAAAACCTAGGTAAAATAAGACTATATGTTTACTATGAAATTACATCATTCTCAGTGGCAAATTGTGACAAAATTCTCAGACTCCAGCTCCACTTCAAATGCTGATACTTGCCATTGTGTAATGCCCCATTTTAGGTCAACAGAATTTTATCTGGTGAATAGTGCACACAGAAACTGTCTTTTGTCCTTCTTCCACCAAACATCTGGCCTCATTATTTTTAATATCCTACAATAATTAACCTTGTGAGCATGTTTTATAAGGGCTATTTTAAAAAAAGAATCTTTTGCAGAGAATCGTAATAAATAAATCTACAAAGCAAGAGTTGCTTTTCTCCATGTCTTCAATATGTTTCATTAAACTTCTGTTTAAGATGCACAAATATATTAAAAACATTTAAACCTGTAAATAAAGAAGGAATAATGTGTTGTGTATGGCAGGGATGGCCAGCTAGGCAAGCTTCAGGTGCTGCAATCTGTGAGGCAACTTAGGCAACAGCCCTGCATTAATAAAATAAAATAAAAACTGAAAGAACATAAGTTTTCCTTATTAGATGACTTCTTATTTCTGTTCAGCTACCCTAGGTTAATCTCACTTAATACTCTCCTTTAATCAGAAAATATTTTATAACGCCATTCACATTCAGCCCTGTACACATGTATACTACCAGAATATTATTTTTACACAAAACTCACTAACACCACTGATAAGCATTGGCCGCACTGTGGCCACCCCTGGTATATCATACTCATCACTATCAGTCAACACCAACTGAACGCTCATAAACAAACCTCAGATGTGTAGATAATAAAAGTAGTTACCACTACATACCTCAGGCATACTATTATTGTAAGTATTTACAACTATAAACTTTAGAGGCCCAACTATGAAAAAAGGTGACGGAACTACAAACCTCCGAGGAACAGTACTATACAGTTTTCCTGGGAGGACAACAAGGCTGAAATATAAACAGACAAAATACTGGAATGTTAAACCAGAGGGAGCATTAGCATGTATTTTGTAATTTAGCATCTAGTTAGTGGCTTTTTGTCCATCACCCCTTAACATATGTACTCTACACAAAAGCCTGACTTCTTCAAATGTAACAGACACATTTTATCACTTGCCTTAAACTTGCATGACAAAATATTGGCTGGGTTTGGACGCTTGTCTTCAGCAGGCTGAAAGATTTCATCACTCACTACATTTTCAGTGAAAAGAACAGATGGTGCCACGAATGAGTACCCCTGCAACAAAAATACATCGGTAAATAAGCATAGTTTCATTACTATAACTTTAAGAACACAGAGAATACAGCTGCTAATAAATGCATACAATAAATGCAATCATGGGGTTCAGCTGGAGTAGTTATGATTTTGTTAAACTATAACAACTTGCCACAAGTTTCAGCCCTTTCCAGTCACCTTCTGTCATGTTCAATTATCAACACTAATATGTATACAAACACACAGTGTCCCACTACCTTTGTAAACACTTAATAATCCAGGAAATAAAACCTTGCAGGGTTCAGAACTCACCCCTAAAAATGAACACACTAATCTTTCACGTACCAGTGTGTGAAAATTACACATAGATTATACAAAAATGATTAGAATATCTAATCCTGAGTCAGCTAAGTACAACCCACTTTACTGATAACAGTCTATTTAAAATATTTTTTAATATCATTGTTCCCTCTTCAGCCTCTATTTCCTACAACGCTTCACTAAATTTCTGTATGTGTTACTTGTATTTGAGCTGTGCGTCTAGTCCATTACAGCCTAAATGTTTTATGACAAGAGTATAATTATGAATTCATCCATTTTACATAAATTCCTTTATTCCTCACTTCATTAATTCCTCTTGGTCCAATTTCATTTTAGGCGCTGACAACTTATTTTCTTCCCTCAGGGTATGCAACTATATCTCACAGACACACAGCACAATTAGTAAGTAACTGTTTAAACATCTTAATATTTTAAGCTTCTGAATGTAGATGAGAATGTCTGAGACAATATTAGCAACCAAGTCCCCCATTTATTTATATTAACTTAATACTGAACCTCATTTTCCTTTCAAATTGTTCAAGGTACTGAAATTATGAAAGAATTAAACACCAAAAATGCAAACATCCCAAGGAGTTGTAAGGTCCACTCCATATCTGCATTGCTTACATCTGCAGACCATTAAAATGCATATCCCAAAGCTCTTCAATTAATCTTTCATTTATCAATTACAAGAAATGTTACAGAATTCTTTTGGTTTCACCTTATATTTCACATAAATGCCCAGAGTTCACTCTGACAGACGCAGAACAAATTACTGTTTTCTTTATAAATCCCAATCAATGAATCTTTTAGTAAACCCCTTCAGTAAACTCCTTTTCATGAACACAGTACTATAATTCATCATTATCAATAATATTTCATATAATTAACACCCAATAACCAACGCAGTATTTTATTACCTGCATTGACAACACGTGTTTTTTTGAAGTTAAAAACCTCCAAATATTTGTAGGTGCTGTATGCAATTCATGACAGCAATTATTGTTCAAAAATTGCAAAGAGAGGAGCCAAGTACACAGTTATTACTGGCAGCCACTCCCTGTGGACTACCACAAGAATCAACTGTCACACTTTCACATCAGCATGCATGTTGTGAAAAAAAGGAGGGAATTTCTTGGGGGGGGGGGGGGGGGGGGTTTTTCAAATTTTCGAGAAAAAAAAGGGCCAGAAATTTTTTTTTTTTTTAAAATTTTTTTCAAAATTGGGGGCAAAAAGGCGGGGGAAAACA
>Ga0136643_10000871_pt1 | contig 35285 bp, 13 predicted proteins | sample TergutLab28metaG_FD_96883 | JGI IMG/M metagenome (GOLD analysis project Ga0136643, IMG submission 96883) | Labiotermes labralis P1 segment gut microbial communities from Petit-Saut dam, French Guiana - Lab288 P1 (version 3) (version 3) | ecosystem: Host-associated > Arthropoda: Insects >...
TAAACCAAAAGGACGAAGGAACATAGGACGACCGAGGAAGAGATGGAGGGACCAACTTCATCTTGAGGATCAAGGAACAGGAAACACACCTAACCCTTCAGGAACATGATGATGATGATGAACATTCAAATAATTAATGTGGGTTAATAAAGCGTTAGATAATTTTGTAACGTTCAACACAAAAATAAAATTATCTTGTTCCCACCGACAGTTATTTCATACCACATCGCGAACAAACATAGAGCGAACAGTATTTGGTATTTTGTAACAGGAACTACCAGTAACACACACAGATTTACTCCACAACATAAGCTCCCTTACATATTCGTCCTCTCTTTTGGAGAAATAAAGCAATTCCCAGAAGACAATCCTTCCAACGAAATGTCCTTCCTAACAGTTCTATCGCCATTAGGCCCCTTCCACTCCTCTCTGTAGCCAAAAGCCAGGTCTTCGAGCGGTCTCTCGTTTTTATATCTTTCCAGACGACATGGATTTCTCCCTAGAGGAACGCCTAGGTCTCAGTTAGGCTTGGTTGCTCTCTCCGTAGCATTCTGAACCTGAGGCTACAACTAGCTACCCATCCCTTCTACAGTCAAACCCCACAATACAACGCGGTAACGAACGCTCTATGTCCTTTGCGCGACTGGTTACGGCTAGACTCGTCGCATGAAAACATTAATGCAAACTACTTTGAAACTTGTAAAACCGTATACTGGCACCCATAGAGGAGACGTGCAGCTTGGTACATGTGACACGCTAGGGAGGAAAAACTGAGAATGGCGTGAGCCGCAATGTAGATTCTAAGAAGTTAGTTGCTGAAAAGTGCCGAGAGAAAGCACTGAGAAGCTATTGAATAATGTGAATAACCATGCGGTTATTCCCAAGGTACCACTGCTGTAAGCAAGTTTATGGAACTTTTGTGTGTGTCGAATGTAGATATTATGCCGTGCTGATTCAAGACCTACTTGATGTTCATTTAAAATATGAAGTAAGGGAAGTTTATTTATAAATTAGAATAACATGCCTCTCTTACCGGAGCAGAAGAGAAGTCTCAAAGTTTCAAAATTTCACAAGACCTGAAATGGCTACACATTAATTAAATGTTTATTTTCGGATACTTCATGTCCTCCTATGAATTCTTAAGTTGATTCAGTTGTCCGTAAATGATTTTCGCATTTACTAGAGCTGTATCATATGAAAGGCGTTGATGGATTTCTGGAGTTTAGTTCAGTTTTAGTTGAATGCCACTGGCAAGCCGGCTCCAGCAGCCGCGCGGTCTAAAGCGTGGGTCTAGAGCCACTTACTTGCTGGGACTGGGGCTTCGAATCATGCCGGGGATATCGATGTTTGTTTCTTGTGAATGTTGAGTGTTGTTAGGTAGACGTCTCTGCGTCCCACCGAATGTGGTACGTCCTGATTGTGATCGAGAATCCCCGTTGAAGAGGCCATGATCCGGAATCCGGTCAAAGTGCCACAGTGGAAAAAAAGTCACTGGCATTATTAAAAAGTTGTAGGCTACATAAATTGCTAATGTTTTCAACACGAGTATTCTGGAAGAACCAATTATTATCCTTTCTCTATCCAGTCGCCTTCCCCATGCGACAAGATAAATAAAGTACTGAATTTGTTCTAGAACTGTTAGATGCGTAGCGAGTCCGCGTTTTTCATGTCTATGAAATTAAATTCTGCAACTCTTCGGTTTTGCCTTACGCATTCCTTCGTCTCGAGGGCCTAGACACGACCTGCGATTGATTTTATTTTTCTTTCCCTTTCAATGCAGCAATTGGTTACCCCTTTTCATGTGTCACGGTTTATTTACCTTCGCAACTGATATTTCAGAATTTACTCAGTTGCGAATCATAACAAAAAAATTACCACATCCGGTGAGCTTGAAAGGAATGGAAAAGTTGTTTTCATGGTTTATTTCAAGGAGGCTGAGACTTGAAAAACGCTTCTTCGGTTTACACTCGACAGGGATTGTTGCTTCTCCTGTGTGCAAATTGTCAGAATTCGAAGCAGGATCCCACCGAGTTCACTGGAAGCAACTCTAAAGCAATCGAAAAGTTTGTTATTAAGTTACAGTTAATGTGAGAGGACCAGAGATGCTGGATCTATTGAAGTCGATTAAGAAATGAGGCCACGACTTCCGTCTCTTCTACAAACGACTAATTCCATTTTGCAAGCTTAAAAAAACAGTGTTACCCTACACCTAAAGACATGCTGCAAATAATACAGGAATAGCAAAGGGACAAATGATTTAGGGTAACGATCTGTAAGGTGCGGAAGACTGGCTCTTATAAGCAGCGGTAACTGAAGTTAGTTTGAAGTAATGACGAGTATATAAGTTACGAATAATTATCCAAAATCACGAAATAATCAACAGGTTTTTAATGCATTCGCAAAATTGCGAATAGCGAATATTACCTTCGTCATGTCCGTACGTCCATCTGCTCGTTGGCACGGAACATCTCGGCTCCCACTGGACGAAATTTCATGAAATTTGTATTTGGGTATTTTTCGAAAAACTGTCGAGAAAATTCAAGTTTCATTTACATCTGACAAGCATAACAGGTACTTTACATGAAGACCAATATATATTTTTTTAATCATATTTCGCTCAATTCTTCTTAGAATGAGAAATTTATCACACAAAAATTGTAAACAAAATAAAAACACACATTTTACTTTCAATAGCTTTTTATTTCGAAAATCGTGCCGTTTATGAGATAATGAGGAGAAATTTTGTACAGCCGGACAGGCCACAGATGAGAATATAGCGAATGCGCATAGCATGCTCTATTACTAAGGCTACAAACACAAGTTAAGAATATAAAATACGTACTGCTTTTGTACGGCAAAATTGGTTACGCGAACGCGCCTCCATGTTACGTTATACGTACATTGCCTGTGTCGTTACGTAACCAGTTAATAAACAACACTACAACTGAGTCGCTCAGTAACCATTTATGAACCCGATCCGAAACTCCTTCTATGTGACAACATATTTGTTTACTTCAACTGACGTAGAGATTTATGGGCGCTTTATCAACACGCAGAAACAGGTGTTTTCATGAACGTTACTCCTATGCACAATTCTACTCACCCATTTCCACAGTATTTACCTATATCGCTAAGTTAATTCAGGTTACGTTAATTAGTGTTTGACTGGTTGTTATGTGAGCACAGCTGGTTTCTTGGTACGTAAAGTGAATCCAGATCTACTGTTGTCACATTGCTTGGAAACTGTTCGACGCTTAAACCAAAGTTAGTCCAGTGTAGAAGCATTAAACGAAGCACTGATCGTTTCAAACACTTACTGTTATAAAATAACGTAAATACATTGAAAATTAACTTACAGAATTTTCATTTGACACATTCTAAGAAAAAGATTGGTCATATTCCCAGGTATAGCCTAATTAAATTATTAACAAATTAACAGAAACGCTTCACTGCGTAGAAACGTATTTCGTCCTGCTTCTTGAAATAATAAAGCACTTAGTAAATAAGTTTCATTAAAAAATACAGAGATATATTTGTGAATTAAAAGATATAACAACCACCTGAGTCCTACATAGATCTATTTGGTCAAAGAACAACTCAATACAGTAAAAACAAATTTTTAAAAGACAGTAAATTTGCAGCCAGTTTCACCTTAAATTTATTTCTTATAAGTGACCAACATTAGCGAAATTGGTTCAACGATTCAAACTCAAATTACACCAAAAATATGGTACAGGTATTTTAAGGTCTGATTTATTTAATGCACGTTTGATATTATAGTGGTCCAGGAGGGGTGACTGTAATTTGTTTGTCAACCACGTTCCAAAAAGTTATCACTGAAACATTTTTCAGGATTAAGGTACAGCGATCGCAGAGATTTACAGACATGACCTTCACATTCTGCTTTTATTTTGTTCACCGAATACAGAAATCGCACAGACTCATCACATCTTCCAGGACACTGCGTTTGTCCAGGTCACGCCATTAATGTAAATGTCCCTCTAGTTCCAGTAGCAGCTGCAAATGTCTTGATGCAGTGCGCTGGGATGGCGCTGCTCCCACATCAGCATAACAACACAGTATATAGGTTAAGTTGGCAAATTTACCAGCAGACTGCGTGTTTGAACAGCCCTATGAAGAAAAGTGTTGGTATAGCGGCAAAACCATAAACCCGTATTCATGAGCAGCCCAGTTCAAATCCCGGTTGGTTTACTGACAAACCTCACTGAGGTGTGTCAGTCGGTTTATTGACTGTCCTCACTGAAGTGTGTTGGTCGGTAAATTGACTGTCCTTCCTGAGGTGTGTCTGTCGGTTTATTGACTGTCCTTCCTGAGGTGTGTCGGTCGGTTTATTGGCTGTCCTTCCTGAGGTGTGTCGGTCGGTTTATTGACCGTCCTCACTCAGCTATATTGGTCAGTTTATTCATTATCCTATATAAGACACGCTCGTCGGTTTACTGAATGTCCTCACTGAGGTAATGTTGTGGTTTCTTCGCCATTCTCTTCAGACAATTCCTGAGAAGAGCTCTGGCAACTTCCGTTAGAATAATTATCAAGATTTGCAAGGAATGTTCCACATTGATCTTCTATCACGAAAATGGAGAGAATGTGTTCCTCTAAAATGTAGAAGGAAGAACTGTTCCAAATTTTAGAAAACTATCTATACTTTGTATTCTATAATTAATTTTTTAATTCTAATTTCCTACTCTAAAATGGTCCTCGAACTAATCTATGTTACTGAAGTTCTATTATTGGTCAAATCTATGATTCCGTCATTTATTCGTAATTTATTTTGAGGTTCAGAGGGCTATATTTTGCTACTTCAATTTTGTTAGTGGTAAAATACATTACTCTGTCATCCTCTCTTAGTTTATTTTATTGTCCAGAAGGTTATGTTTAACCTTCGTTCGCTTGGTGAATAGAATTTCACTATACATTAATTTTCTTTCATCAGTCCACGCTTCACCGCCATTTGATAATGATGATCTACCAAGTGTTTTATTGCATGTATAGAGAGATAAGTTTCAAAATTTGGTTTACAATATCCAAGATTTCAAAAATTTAAGTTTTTATTAAGATAAAACAAATGACAGTGTACAAACTTCCCAGTGTGCTATTCTTCGACATACTTCTAATTCGACTTACAGCTAATTATATGCTTACGAACAACATAAATGCAATTTTGATTGTGGAATGCCATGAAGAATATGCTGTAGCAAAACTTTGTAGATCCGTATCTCAGCTATAATTTTCCAGCAATTTTTGAAGGCATAACATATTATCATATTCCATTTATCATTATGAACTAAATTTTTTATCTTCTGTGTACAACGTATTTTATCTGAAAGATGTGGCAATACCGATCGAGACACAGCTGAATAGCTCTTACGTCAGTGGTGGGTGGAAGTGTTGACATACGTATCCTCCCCAGAGACCAAAAGACAGGAGCCCTAACAATGAAATTGCTCATCACAGACAGACAGACAGTTAACAAAACCGCATTGTTCAGGAATTGTTATGTAATTACAATAGAACTGTTCGAATACCGAGAGATAATCTACAGATTATTAATGAAGAAAAAGTAATACGCCACAAATAAAATGAAAAGAGAAGTTTCATTGCACTCTTTAATTCGATTTTATAGCTAAGCCAAGACTCTTCGATTTTAAAGTGAACTCTAGGTAATATGAAGAGAACAGAAGCTTTTCACTGCAGGGGGAATGCAACTATAGAGAGTAACAAAAAATAAATAAAAAATAAAAAACTTACTGGTACTAAACTGGAAACATTCTGGAAACAGAATGGAGGATATTAAACTCCCAAAATTATCATACCAACATAATCAACAGAAGAGTAAGGAGTGGCAAGACAGGGAAGTGGGCAGAAAGAACATCTTTAAAATTTATGAACATGGAAACAAGCTGTATTATCCAGCCCTTAACCTGGAAGAACAAAAAGAATAGACAAATAACTAGAATTTTACACATGTTCTGACGGAAAACAAACCTATATTAACATATACATGTATACAAGTAGACAGGAAATAAATTAGAAGAACGGCGAAGTTAGAAATAGATATTCTCAGAGCGGTCGCCTGATAGACCTTTCGGAATGACGGAACTTGGATGAAGATAGAAAAGAACTGGGTATAAAAATTATGAAAATAACAAAAAGTAATGAAAATGTGGCTGTAAAACATGAGGACAATGTAAGAACCCAGAACCCGAAGCTACTCTTATCAGTAAAAAATCACAGGTTAGTTGGTGACGCCAGAAGTATTACAACTTGCCGTAAATATTTAAACGGCAAATACTTTTGAACATCCAATCCTTCTGTGATGCAATACTGTTTCGTGGGGCGAGTAGTTCCCGGAGTCTCAAAGAATCGTTACGCCTGCATCTCCAGGGGCCACGCAGTCTAAACGCCAATGCTGCACCATTTACTCCCTGAGCTGTAACGGAAAGCCTTATACGTGCAACCCAATATCACAAGTCCGGCATTTTGTCTTGAAGTTACAGCGTCAGTAACTCCACGTAATCTACCTTGCTGACCGGCCTTTATGGTGATTCGATTATGGATACGGAACTTTCGGAATGGCCTTTTGTGCCGATCCAATTTGCACTTGAACTTTTGGAAACCCTTCTTACGACGTAAGCCCAGCTCATATTGGTTGCCGAAAATTAGCACAAAGCAGACTTCAAAATAGGCTATTTGTAAACTTGTAACCATTTCCTTTCGGGATAGGTAAATTTTATACCGTATGCGTAAAACAGACATGACGTTCATCTTAAACAGGTATTTAAGATGTCTCAGCACGTTGTATGATCACAGTATTCCCTCTAGAATTATATTTCAAAGTGCAGAGAGAAGCATATTCATGGAGGAGTCCTCGCCAAATCTGAATCACACTCGCCATTGCTGGAATACATGCATCATTCTGTAGAGGTTCCATAAACCTACTCTATATACGCCTTCACACATACCATTAATTTACAGTCATACCTCTAAATATATTTTTAACTCGATCCATATTTTAAATTCTTCAAATAATGTCAAAAATTTACATCTCGTATTTATATTCTCACATGCAGGTAAAATTATTTGGTCTGGTCTCGGTACAATGCATCTTAAAGTAACTGCGCAGACTTAAAACACAGTAAGTTCGTAGCGATGAAAAATTTAAAACAAGAATGAAGCAAGAAACGTAAAAGAAACTGTGTAAGTTTAAGCGCATGTTTAATATCAGTCTGCAGATCGCGCCGTGCATACCAGCGCTGTACTTCGTCTACGATCTCGGGTTGATTCCGTCCACTTATCCACCTAGCAACCGACATACTTCAGGTGTTCTGTTTAACTATTTCGTAACACAGAATATAGTACCGTGTCGTGGTTTACACATGCTCTCAACTGCTAAGCTGAAGCATCACTTCTTGTTGCTGCTCGTAACGTGTTATTAAACTTCAGTTTCGACTACCTCCCCAACCTGGAGACTGTCTTCTTTATCCGCAACTTGAGGACGTGTGATATCGGATGATTAACGGAACTACATCACAATAATCATTACTTAAACATCCTCTGACTATTTAAAATCCTATACCACGTCCTCGGCATTTGTTAGCCAGTGTGACCTGTTGCGATTCATTCCATATCTTTAACAGTCGTCATAAACTTCTCTCGCCTCTGGTGTTGTAAGATATGAAACGTTTAGGAATTGTTTGTTTCCTTGTCGCGTTGTTTTTAATAAGAAATTTTGAAGCTAGGTGTTGTTCTGTCAGTTGGTTGCTGACCAAGAATCATACAGACCAGTGACAGAGCTGCTGCTTCTGGACAGACTATGACATATTGCTTACCCATACATTAATGCCACACTGAAACATGGACCTGAATCAAATTTCGAATCTCAGTGTAATGTAGATTAACTGAATCTACAGTTATCAAAATTGTTCCTAGGACTTATTTCAAAAGATCATCAAATAAAGTACACAGTACCTCGAAAGAAGTCTTTAAAAGATGGATTATGGACATCTGTATTAAGGAAATCATTTTATGTATCATCAGCTCAGTGTCTTGTAGGTAGGTGCAGTACTCCGAGATGACGCGGCAGTAATGCAGTGTGGCGGTATGAATTATTGAACTTCGCAAAGCCCGCTGCATATTAAAGTATAAACAGGCCTAGTGAATGCCAGCTAGGTTGTTACTGTGACAACAAAAAAGTGAAGTTTCTCTACAACTTGCAACAGCCCTACAGGTTGACAATCACTATTTTATCATTTCCTACAATGTCCTTATTTCCGCATCCGAACCAATGTACTTTTAAAGGATTTTGAAAATGTAGTCACATTCTTATGTGAGAAATTTCACTGCAAGTTGCAGGCATAATTTAATAGGACTTCATTCGTAAGTAATTTACAGCAACCATTCATACAACCACATTCAAGGACGTCAAAATGTGATAATGTTCGGATGGTTTATACTGGCTTGTGACAGGTAAGCAATAACTATTATAGAACGGACCCAACACATTTGGTGTCCACTTTGTTCCCTTGAAGATGACAACAGAAGCAGCGCTATTTACATTTGCTTCAACATTTATCTAGAAAACTGACACCGACCCAAGGAAACCTCCCAGTAATGGATCATTAGATGACTGAATCCCAGAAGGGTGACCTCGTAACTTCACAGTAAATTGGCAATCACTTCTTAAGAAAGAGGTTTAGATAATTAATAATAATAATAATAATAATACAGCTGTTTAGCTTAGTCAGCATAATGTCAGGTGCAGCTGGTCCAGAGCAACTGCTGTGCCCATTCATTCTCCTGTTCAGTGGGTGCTGGGTACCTTTCCAAAAAGAAAACCGATCTTGGCGTAGAGATCAAAATCTCAGCTACTGCCAAGTTTAAGAATTCCTGGAGTTGTGCCTCCAGTCTTTCATAGCGCTGTGCTTACCAGTTTACAGCACACCAGTGTGCTGTATATACAACCTGCTTTATCATTTAAAACGTATGTGTATTTCCTGCGAAGTTTTTATATGTTCCTCATAATTCTCAGAATTTTATCCCCAAATAGTCTCAGCAGGCTGGACTATGTAACGGAGACACTCTGTGCTTTCTGTCACTCAAGGACACAATTCATAAATATGCCCTTTTATTTGGATATATTTCAGGATTCAATTCCCTACTGAAACAGAAGATTTTCTCTTCTCCAAAGCGCTGAGACCGGTTCTCGGCCCACACAGCCTACTGTTTGTTGGATAACGGCGTTGTTACCTTGAGAACAGAGTCGATGGGGCGTGATGCCAAATAATCATATCCATCTATATCCGAGTTTAAGAATGGGTGGAGTTGTACTCCCACTGAACCACACGCCTTCATGGTGTGCATAAGAAAATGTTACCTCTGCTTATTAAGGGCATTTTGCACAACTTAGCACACGACAGTATATTAAGAATGCTCGTTACATCCAGCCAAAATAAGAAATGTGTTTACTCTAAAGTCAGTGTAAGAAAACAGAAAATGAAAATTTTATTCCGTGGAGGTGAAGCAATATCCCTTAACATTTCACATTCTTCGTCTAACTACGATCGAGACGTGGTAAAACTTATGGAATCAAGCGGACGCAAAATTTTGTGTCTAATATACCGCTGTAATGAGTTGTTATGTTCACTTTGTTCACTTACTTCGATGTTTGCTGTCATAAGATAGTAGCAGTTTCAGTGACTTAGCATTTGCTTAATAAATCGTAACAGAAATTCCACCAGTACTTCGCAGTTATTAACTCGTGGTCAGCATATATTGCTTCTTGAGACATGCATTCAATTGTCCTGGATACTCGTGAGGTTTGAGAATTATACGGCCAATACTGTGACGGACATTAAGGCAGATGACTGGTTATGAAGACATCAGGTTCCTCTGAAACGCCTGGGCATTCTTACTAGACCAGGTTTCTCACCCGGGGGTTCGCGAATTGTGTACATACTACTCACTACAACACAGTGTTTCCCCATTTGGGGTTTTCCTAATCTTAGTTTTATTACCAATACTTGTACAGATATTACGTCATTACTTTCAATTTGTTACCAAGTTTTTCAACAACAGCGTCCTATTTGTAAATGTTACCACGAATTATGCCTAAGGGTCCGCGAGTTGAGTTAATTTTAGGGGAGATGTCGGCCTTATTAGCGAGAATCTGTAAGGTGTCTGCGGTACCAGAAATCTTAATAAACATCGTACTAGACCATAAGGCGTCACATCCCAAAAGAAGGTAGTCCTCAGGTCCCGCTGCGCGAATGGGCCCCATGGGTCAGCGGGCCCCAAAAACTATACAATATAACATTTTGTACGAATTATCCAGGACTGGATTTCGTTCTTCCGACAAAAAACACTATTCTGGATCCATGTAATTAAAATATATCTGCTAGTATTCTTCGCTAATAATTGTATGGAGCTCTCGAATATCGACCTGCGGGAGGGGCGACCTGTAATCTTCACCTACGTGCGCAACCTTCCCCACAGATTAAAAATAAGTATTATGAGTACCTTTCGTGATGCGTGCAGGCGTACTGCTCCTATCATTGTTTAACAGCACAGCAAGATTATAAAATGAAAAATGAGCCTATTATACCCATCCACATTCTTTAATTTTTGTAGGAAAACGGAATAAATTTATCTACCAAGCGAAGCATTTCACTTTACCATCATCAATGGTGTATATTTAGGCCAACCATCAAGCACAATTCAACGAAGGCGTCTAAAGATAACTGACGTGTATACAAACACAGTGTTCTTGGTTTGTTAAGCAGCCAGAATTAAGTGGTTAGTTTCATGCTCCAGCCGGTTTTCTCCAGTGAAGGAGACTCGGTGGATGTAGTAGCCGGCCCAGACTAGTAGCGCAAATCGAAATACCTGTCCTGCCACACAGTCCAAGATATTACTCAGACAGTCCGGCACATACGGCTTGTTCGCACGTGTTCTCACGTGTTCGCACGTTCTCTGCGTAGCGTCCAAGAACATGGTACTAAGGTTTTGTGTGTATCTGAGGCAACTTCCAAAACACATGTCGAAGAGAATGTCAGAATGAAGGCACTAACATGATAATCCAACGCCTCTTGCGTAGAACACACAAACACACACACACAAACTTATATTTCGTTCTGGTTGTGGAAACACGCCTATTTGCATAAGTACTTCGAGAGACTTTCAAGCAGTTTTATATACTTAAGTAAAGGCGCTTATTTCGGTGTTCCATCCAACCGCGTCCAGACATCTGACACAATTTCACATCTAATAACCAGAATTCATGCAGCCGGGATGGATAGTCAGTACAGCCGAACGTCAGGGTTCTAACCCTGGTGGGTGTGAAATCTTCCGCAACCATCCAGACCGGTCCCGACGCCCACCCAGCCTCTTGTACAATGGTAAGGGGTCTCTTTCCCGAGGGTAGAGTGGTGGGGGCGTGACGTTAACCACTGAACTCTTTATACAGTCTAGGTTAGAGAAAGGGTAGAGCTATGCCTCCATCCCCGCCTGTGCCTTTCTGGGATATTATAGGATGTACTTTACCTTTACCTTCACCTTTACCGTTAACTTTACATTAATAACTACATTTCGTGTCACAACCCTTCCAAAATTTCTTCCTAAATGCAACTTGATTCAGCCAGTTTAAAGATTCCGAACTTCGTGTGTGCATGGCCTACTAGCACAGTATCATATTAGACACTGCTCACTCTGCGGTATATGCCCTTTTGATAACACCGACGTTTCGATAAATAGTTTAATGTTGTCTCTGTATGATCGATAGTAAATGTAATCACTACAAGATTAAATACAGTTTACACGGTTAATGGTAATGAGTGGGGCTAATTGCGATACCTAGTAAGCTAACCACTAGACCACATGCCGACGGAAGTTCAGTTAACCCTCCGGAATGGCTTGTACTTCAAATGCAGAGCTCTCACAGAGAATGCTGTCCAACTTCCAGTATAATACGAGTAAATCAAAGATTTTTCATAACTACCTCAAAAACGCCTACACAAAATTATTAACCGACCGATGGACCATTCGGTACGATCTGACTTGTACGCGTATAAATAAAATATTATCCTCATCCGGGCTTCAAATCCCGGCAGAAGCAAATATGTTTCCTCTTCTCAAGAAGAACAGACAGGCTGTGGGCCCACCCAACCTCCTATTAAATGAGTTCCAGAAACTATTACTGCAGACGTAACTCCACGCCTCCTGCCTGCCTTCAACATGCGTACAAGGTAAATTAATTCTTTACTTGTCAGTAGAATAAATTTCGTGTCCTTGACGTTAGTCAGATTTGAGATACTTCTACGCAGAACATCAAGGGGTTAGGCATTGCAACAAATGAACATAAAATGTAAGTACGGAACAACCTTCAGAAGTAGTAATTTGGAAATAATTAGATAACAAAATATGTCTCAGGAAAATAAGTTCTTAACAAGAGATGGTTGTTAGAGATTTAGAATTCTGTCTAATGACTAATTTTGATACAAAACAATTTTACATAGATTTTGAGTGTGGTATAATCTGGACAAAAGTGAATAATACCTTAAATTTGATGAAAGGAAGGTGCCCTACATAGCTGTGTCGTAATGAGTCAACCACAGAGAAAGCCTTAGAGAATGATGTATGAAATGTTGCGTTTTGAAAAACAATACGCATATGACCAGGTACATAGACACATACTCATACACACTCACGACTGGACCCACAGAACAAGTACTACGTAGTACGGAGCTATGCTTTGGGGCTATACTTTCCTAAAGAGTAGGTTAACGTCAAATGTTGTTCAGAGTATTGTGGGTCACAGACATGGTATGCATCATTAGTTGGAGCAAGAATGTAAGCATATGAAAGGACATGAATGTCGCCGATTTCAAGTTACGACTTTGGCATTCATATGAACTTACGAAGGAAAACCATGAAAAACGCATTCCGGATAGTAGGAGCTAATACTGCCTTGACTGGAATCCAGTACAGCTATAAATCTAGTCTACTGCTTTGCCGCTGCAACAGAATACTCAGTGAATAAAATCTGAAAAGAAAGTACTTGAAATGAGGTCTATTACGTATGTTGATGTAGTAACCTATTTCACGTTGGCATGAACTGTGGAAAAAAAAATGGGATGATAATCTCAGAACAGAGAATGTCGGATAGAAGTTGGACAAAAAATTATGCAACTAGAATTCTTCACATTTCATCCAGTTGTGTACTAAAGTTCTTATATATAAGACTCCAGCTCATACGAAGACGGTCGTAATTTTTTTATTTTTTGCTCAATTCAAATTATCTCATGAGAATGCCCTGAACAGCTATCAGAAATGTGGAAAATTGCCTTAATTTCTTAAAATTATTTCTCCATCTTTAATATTAAGTTAAAGTAATTTTCGCAGAAATTTTATTCTTTCAATATTCTTAATCCGTTCTTTACACTCAGGCTACATCACGCATGCAAGCTACTGTTAACAACTCAGAAGTGCAAGTATCCTTCCTGTACTGGAAGAGGCCAAAGTATTTGGCGCCTTGAAATGTGGCACAGCCCGTCGGGAGAAATTAGCTCCATTCTGCACAGTAACATCCCTGCTGTCTCACAAATAATATGATCCTGATTAGTGGACATACATAAAAGAACGATTGCACGATGCTGAAAGACTACTGAATTCATAAGAATTGTATTGTTTATAAAACGGCAAACGTTAAGGTTTTTCTAATGAAATAGTATTTATTCAACTGTAGCCTAAGAAAGCAACGGAATAACGTTTTGAAATCCATCATGCAGTGTTATTAGACTATCCTATATGTCCAAAAATTTCTTTACTTCTTAGATATTATATGTTGTACAAATCGAAGTTCGGGAAGCAAGGTAACATATTTGTTGTAAGAATTTCAATCATGCCATTACGACGTTATATGAAAATACAGACACTGTCTTGTGTTATTTTGTAAAGTAACCGCTGCAGGAAGGTTTCACTGGAGAACGTCCGAACAGTGTCTAAGGCTTACTGTTACTAGTGACTATGTTGTTTGTTCAAATTGTGTCTTTAAACTTCTATATTACTGCCAAAAGAATGCTCCGACATTAAAGCGCAGAATACAAAATCAACTCAACAAGTTGGCAGGGCAGCCTCCTAGGAATTCTGGGTCCTATTCTAACGAAGTAAATTGAATTTGGTTCCTTACACTAGCTTCTGTAGTTCATTGTTCCATTCAGTATGTGACAATAAATATAAAAGAATATTATAGATAATGGATTTGCGACCACTTTTTAAGCCGATGTTTGATCAACATGTTTAAGGAAAAGGTGAACTGTTCAGTCTACGTACAGTTCAGATGATGACTGCTTACGCCTATGTATAGGGTTCACCGAGACGATTTTCACTTTACTGACCTCGAGTAATACAGCTTCAGTCCCTCGGCTAGAAGTGTTTCTGCTGAAACTGTAATCTGTAGGAAAAATGTCATCTTTTCTGCGGACTATTTTTCCCTGGATGACAATTCTAAAGCAATAAATTCTACAATATTTTACGTAGCTTCAGCAGTCAATACCTAAGGGTCTTTACTTAAGTACACCAGCATTATCCCTGTTTTATTTAGAGCCTTGTTTAAATTCACCCAATTGTGTTTAGTTGCTTCTCAACATGTTTGTTTGTGATGTAATGCTTACCCTTCATAACTTACCGGTGTCGTAATACATAAACACTATATTATTATTATTATTGATACAAAATACTCAGCTTTCACATAGCTAGTCCGATATTCGAAAACAAATCGAACATTTTCGGATCACACGTCAGACTTGTTACCCGACACACCAAACTGTTGAGCACCCGCAATCCGTTACACCATTATCCTCCAGAAATATTACAACCTTACATGTCGTACTTAGACTTGTACAGTACAAGTTTAACCCTTTTTGTGCTGCATTTCTTATAGTCCCCTTTCATATTATGGTTATCTCGTTTCGATATTCTTTCTAATGGACACAGAAGGCTCATCGTTACTAACCCTGAAGTCCAAAATTTGATAAAATAATAAGCCAGTTCCGCCCATCTACTGTCTTCAAGATCTATCTCACTGCCATTCACCTTAATATTACACTAACATTTATATTCTACTTCAAGTGGAGGTCTTCGAACAGTTTGCTTCCAACCGAAATTTTGTGCGTATTTTTGGTCTTGCCCACGCATTCTAAGTCTCCTAAATTTTAGTTTACTTTTATTCCACGGAGAGCTGTATATATCACAGGTTTCTCATTTACGAAATAACGTAATTAGTTTCTACTTTTTGTCCTAAGACTAATTACCTCTTTCAGTATTTTGTTGAAAAACACTTCAATTCGCAATTTTCTCTTCGACTCACTAATTTACATGAACTTTAAAAAAAGTCGGAGACAATGATAGATTGTCATTACTGACGCTAAAAATACTAGTCCATTACACAGTGTAATATACAGTGTATGGGAACACAAACATGGTTAGCATAAAAGTATTCTTCGGATAAGAATACAGCATGATACCAGTTTGTATAATTCCATTAAAATTAATAACCTGTCAGAAATTGGAAAAATAACTTTAGAGCCTCTTTAGGGTGAATAACCTCTCCTAGACTCAATTTCCCTTTGAAGGAGGTTCGTAGGTACAACTTCTGACACAGGTACACACTAGATCTGACTATCATCCATAAGAAACTGCCACGAGTCGAGACATATTTCTAGAGCAGAAGTCGATAACCACTACAGTAGTAATGGTTCCACAATAGGGCGGAAATGACGCAACACGGTCACGTGAATAACACTTTGATACATGAAAATAAGTCAATGAACTTACCCACACGCTAATTAATATGTAAATGACGTAATTGATATGCAAACTATCTAATTGATATTTACACGGCCTTGATTGATATGCAAATGACGTAATTAATATTCAGACGACCTTCATCGATATGCAATGGATCTAATTATTATGCAAATTATTTTTGTCCGAGACAGCGTGGCGCCTTAGCCCTTTTGTTTTGGCTCACAGACTGCCTGACGCCTATTTTGCAGCCATCTTGTTTGGGCGCCATCGTGCAATATGGCGAAAGCGCGCAATTTTTAATTTCTTAAATTTTGTAACTTTTAGAAAATGGGTGCTACAGAGCTCTTTTTAAATATAACCTAACATTTAATTCTAACATTTTAAATTTATAACCTAACTTTTTACAATATGGCTACCAGCGCGCTATTTTTAAATTTATATTGTTAATTTAAGACTTTGTTATTCTTGAAAAAGAGGAGGCTGAGTGGTAGAATTCCAGACTCATAATTGAAAGAATGTAGGTTCGAATCTCCTGAACCATCTCTTTTTCAAAAGAAATAGGATTTTTGTAATAAATAAATGCACATTTTTCTATTTACAATTATATAAAATTTAATAATACGATTAGAAATAAAATGTAGACCAATAAAATAAAAAATACAATTTTATTAATAGGGTTATATATCAAATCAAATATATAAATATAGGTTATTAAAAGAAAAATATATTTTAATAAGCGTGCAATTCTAATAATCAACACTTATAAGCATTTATTTGGAACAAGACTGGTTTTAATACGTTAGTTCATCCCACAATGTATCAAAATCCATGGCAGTGCGTTTTGAGGTGTACAGAAGCACTTTGATTCAACACATTTATCTCGCCACTCCACCAGTTCATCTTGGAATCTACAAAACTTGATCACTTGTCTGTCTATGCAGGCACTCGCTAAATCCATTAGTTTAGACCGATCTTTCTGGCTTAGATACACTTGAGTTTTCTCACTCGTGATGCGTATATACCGTCCACAGTACACTGACGGGGTATGTATGTAACGGTGTGACTATTTACGACAGATTTGTGTATGCTACGCTTGAGGAATTTGTCTAGACCTGATTTTAAGCACTCTATTGTTTCTTCTTCTGTTCCTCTGTTAAATTATCCTTCACCTTCCTACGATTGCCCTGAGACTGAGCCATATATGGCTTACGCTTCCTTTGTAACCCAAGGCAAATCCGTCATCTTTTTAATCTTTTCTTAACGGTTACCTTTGCTTCACTAAAACGAGTTTTGAAAATATCACCCATAGGCTGTTCTGGTTCCATATAAGGAATCTCGGTTATTATATTGGAACCTGTTTTAAGACTTCTTTTCCTACAGCCTTTGCCCCTGAATACAAGAGAGGTTTAACAAAACGGAAGAGCCCTCTGAGAAGGACCCTATACCGTTACCCTCTGCATTCTGAAACTAGCTCTGCAAACAGGACCAATCTCCCCACCACCAATTTATTTTACGTAGTACTGTGTATATCGATTCAATGTAACTGATAAATTGAGAATTATTGCGCTGAGGACTTATTTTTATTGTGTAATATCACAAAGCACGGGATATCAATATCTTCAAACAACACATTTTCACAAGTTTTTCATAAGTAGACGAATCGAAATTGACTCTATAAGGGACTGTTCCACTGGCTTGTAAAACGGGTAGTCAAATCTGTGGTAACCCGTGTCCAAAGGGAAGTGTAAGGAAGTTACTAGTCGCATATAAGAATCTTCAACTAATTTTGGTTTGATAATATACACAGAGAAATTATTACTAATTCAACGAATCCCAAGGCACTTCCTTTGTCTTTGTAAACAGTTGCGAAATAAGCCGTGTATATTTAAGACTTTTTTAGGTTTGATATTACCTTAGGTACTATAATTAACTCTATGTGCGTTAGATTGCAAGAGTTTTTGTTTGTATGTCTCTCTGTCCTGATGAGTAAACAAGTTTTTATCAGGTCGTGATTGGGTTAGTAATTCCACAGGCCTTGTGTTACCTTGTGCCTTTTACCATCCAAAAACACATGTTTATCGTTATATTTAATACTCGAACGCCCTATTTTAAAGGAACCGTCAGTATCGTCTTGGTAAACACCAAAAGTGGTGTCGTGGGATAATTCACGTGTTAATAGGTTATGAATGTGCATTGAATGCGCAGGTGAAGCATCCGTTTCTGATTGAGACACTCTTTCAAACACAGGGACTGAACCAATTATACCTTTCCATTTGGGTTTCGTTTTAGAACTCGTTTGGTACTACCAGTTTCCATAATGGGAATGGAGATGGATTCCCGATTTGGTTTCTCGGTTTTCAAGTATGGATCTTGATGCAAACGAACTTGGGTTAATGTATTATTGCTACGATCGTTACTTCTAATATCTTTTTAACTGGTAGTGGTGGGGGTTCTTGAGAACGAATTTCTCACAGTTCCGGAGGAACTAGAATCATACGTTGCAATGCCATTTTCAATTGTCAATTTTAATTAGTACTCTGCGAGAATTGGAAATATATAGACCCGCCCTTTTGAACTAACTGATTTTAAGATTTACCAACGCTCATAAGCGATTCTTATATTTCTGTAGCAGCAGAAAAAATCATGTGTTCAGCTTATGCATTTAAAAGCAGCTGTATTTCGTAAGCTATCTGTCCCTCCTACCTGCCTACCTGAAAACAACCCTTTTCTAGGCCGAATGCGCCGCTACATTCTATCTTGAAAACTTCAACTCATAAATCCCATTCTACAAACTGTATCCAATAACTGCTAGATAATTTATCTTTATCACAGCAATTGTATTTTAATAAATAACCAATAATTGTAACTGTAAATTGTGTGTCTTTATTTATTTATTATCCCTATTACTAACACATATTTATGAGTAGGGTGGGATCGCCTAGTAAGTAACGGGGTTATCTCTTTTCTTCCATTTAAAAGGGGTTCGACTCTAGCAATAATAAATTTAAAAAGAGCGCTATAGCCGCCGTATTATAAAATAGCGCTCTAATCTAAATATTAAAAATGGCGTACTTGAAAGTTAGGTTACAATTTAAAAATTGCGCTCGTCCGCCATATTGCATGATGGCGCCCATTCACGATGGCGGCCAAATAGGCGTCGGGCAGTCTGGGAGCCAAGACAAAAGGGTTAAAGCGCCACGCTGTCTGGGACAAAAATAATCTTCATAATAGTTAGATCAATTACATATCAAACAAGGCCGTATGTGTAATAATTAGATCAATTACATATCAATCTAGGTCGTATTAATATTAATTAGATAATTTGCATAATAATTGCGTCATTTGCATATTAATTAGGGGTGGGTAGGTCATTGACCTACTTGCTGGTATCAAAGGGTTAGTTGCGTGACCGTGTGACGTCATTTCTGCCCTATTGTGGAACCATTACTACTCACTACCAACCACAGGGCACCTTTTCTTTACGTGGCAAAACAAAGGACAGTGTGCAGTTTGTTGTATAAATATATGATCTTCCCTACTTGGGTAAGGGGTTCCGCCCACCACAGGATGTGGTACAGACGATTTTATGGTAAAATAAAATAGTATATTATGTATATATAGTTTATTAAATATAAGTTTTACTCTTTCAAAATTTAAACTGCCACATCAAAATTCAAATTAATTGCTGCCAGCTTTCTTGGAACTTTATGCAATACTATTATTTCTTTCCTAATTTAGAATTTTGAAATAAATTGTCGAAATAATATTCGGAAGTATTCCGTTCCGCTAAATTATTTCCCAGACCAAGTACAAATTCACCTCAGTTCTCTCACCGTGAATGCACAGCGATAGACAGACACTTCCCATTATCACAGTATTATAAATATCTTGACAACGGGAACTCTAAGCTTGTACAGGTACCACACAAATTACAGGAACTTCAAAGAGGACGTGTGCCTCACGGCACTCCATTACATAGGGAAGTTAGCTACGGATGGAATGCCGGATTTGGTATCCTTTATAGTGCAGTGATCTACAGCCCGCAGCTACACAGATCAATGTGTAACTCCATAGCGTGGACAAAGAAAATTAAAATACAAAATACACAAGGCAACACACAAATTCTACACCTCTAAATTCCATTATTAATTAATAACATAACAAAATCAGCAAGCATTTATTTACCTACAATGGCAATTATTAATGACATTCCTAGTAAGAAATATTCTGAATTGCATACATGACATGGAAACAGCCAAATACAGAACGTCGAATTCTGGTGTCCACACTACAGTACAGAATACAATGCAGGTTCCATCAGACACACAGGAGGAACAAATGTAGGAAGCTGCAGAATTTCGCAAGGACATTTCATGTTGTAATCGCACGGATTGAGGGGGGATTTATTTCCGGATTATAGCTGTCAGTGGCTTCACATACATTGCCAAATGGGACATCAGAGACGGAAGGGAAAGGTTCACCCTTCAAGGGTTCAAGAGATTACTTGGAAGGAAGTTCAAACTGCAGACTGATCCTTGATAAATCTCCTCTCTGCATATCTGGTGTCCAAAAACAGAGAGGTTTTATGGAGTTGGATTAATGTTATTCGGACTACTAGAGACAGTGGTCCGATGTGTGTGCTGTTATTATAAGAACCCACCGATTCGGTTTATAAAAATATAAGGTAGTTACCGCCACATTAGATGTAAATCTTCTATCTCGGAACATACGCAAAATTACTATGCCATATGAACTTCATTGACAATGGGATTGCCTTTTCTTAAGAATAAAACCATAGAGGTTACACCAGTTTCTGTTACACGTGTCCATTATATATTGTAATGGAAAAAAAATGTTAAAATATTTGACATTAAATTATATTTGTATAAACTCATTTTCCAAGCAATAAAATTCCACCAGTTCTACTATGTGAAAAATTCATTTACGCTAACGTCAGATGTCACAATTCGCCCTCAGCTTTCATTCTATCTGCTGCCACCAGATATCTGTCAGTCGTCTTTATGGTTTACGCTTTACCCGTAAAATGTAGTACCGTTAGAATTCCACTAAAAGAGAATAATTTTTATTGTACACTATTCCGTAAAACGTATAATAATGACGATAATGAAGGCATTTTAATAGCGACGTGTTTCACAAAATCTTTTCGGCAGAACGTGTCTCGTTATAACATTTAAAATTTAGCCTAAATATGAAAAAAAATTATTGCTGGCTAAATCACTCACCTGGTTTCTCACTGTATGCTTTTCAAACTCTGAAGTTCCACAACTTTTCTTGAAGTTCAAATTCTTCCTTAAATGTCGAAACACGTCGTTAATACTGCTCGTATGACATTTAAGTCTTCTTCAATTTGCTATGAAATACTGTGCCAAGTGCCACGTCAAGAAGTTCTACAATTATTCTACACTAATCACAAACTTACCTAAACACCAATAATGAAACACTTACTCACAGATCCCACACTGAAAGCAATACTGCCGATAAGAGCACCACACACAAAAACTGACACTACCAAACAAACTTCTGGGTGCACTGGGACAAGAAACAAGTTTAGGGCGGGCCGTGTGCGTGCGGTTTATCGGAGGGACCACCAGCCTCCCACGGCGGGCGCACTCCCACTACTGACGCGTCGCGGCTCTGCTACTTCGCTTGATCCCGAGGCGTCGTGGACCAGCTCACGGTCGATCGATGCTGCTAGCAAGCAGCTGGTTCGTCAACAAATACACATAGTTACAACTTCACTTTAAGACGTTCACATCAAAAGATCACCAATCACTGAATTTCGTCTAAACTTGGTACTGTAAAGTCACGAATGCAAACTGAGGAGCTGATGGAGAGCTGTGTACATTAACTTCGGCATTAGAGAGACGTAGTTGGTGGGTTGCATCATCCGACGACTTTGTCCCCGTAGGAAGAAAACTCAGTATCTGACAGGCGGTTGAGTGGTACCCAGAGCTTGCGTGCACATAACTATGGAGAAATATGTCCCTGCGTCCATGGGAAATTAACTCTAGTCGCTAAAAAATATCAGTTTCTTTACTGGCTGAGCTGTGCTGGCCCAATAATTTAATGAGAAAAACGTCAATGCATCACAAAAAAAAAGTCTTCACAAGTTATAATGTTGAATGTACAATGTGTTTAATGTGTTGGTACATATTTGTTTTCATCTTCGTAAATAAAACAGATTTTCAGATATGTGAGCATTAGTGCCTCAAGTACGAAACTGGACAGCATAAAAACAGATAAAAGCGTGCTTTGAATATTAGAGAGATACACACAGGAGCATGAAATGTAGGCTGTCTTGAAGCAGCTAGTCCCTTTCAGTGGTGCAGATCGCACAATGCAACTGTCACCTTCCAAGATTAGGAAGCCATAAAGAATTTCGATGGGTGTATCTACAGTCTGGAATCAGATATTTTGCGTTTTTTTCTCATTCAATGAAAATAAATACCGAAATAATGCATTAAAATACGCGAAGATCGTCTCCTTTCAAATCCTTACGTACCAGTTACTCATGGTTATCTGTCAGTCGTATTTGATGCTCAAACTATACATAGCGTCTGCAATGAAAACAGCGCTGCTACGTAATCTAAGAAGCAATCAACAAGTGGTTCATAACTCCGCTGTATTTCATGTACGTGTTGTGGCATCTAGATAATCTGCCATTCACAATCACTGGAACTTGTGACAGTCGAACTACATGGCGCAGATTCAGTCTTCAGAAGCCGGGCGTCGCTCTGCTGCGTTTTATGGACCCTGAGCCTTCATTACAATAATCATGTAAGTTCTACGCCTAACCCCATCTTGAAACAAATGATTCAAGTCCATATGTTCATACACTACCCCTTAAGACCAATACTAGCACTCTTCTTCCACTTGTCCACAGGATTTCTACGGGTGTTTTCTCTTCAGGTTTCCATCATTCTCCGATTGCCTTTCAAGTGAGGACTACACATTCCGTCTACCTCAGCAGTTATTTGATCATTTTGATAGCGTCTGACGAAGAGTCGAAACGAAACTCGTCATGCACTGTTCGCCAGTATCAGCTTACTTCCTCTCTCACAGCCTTCAGAACAGGCAGAAGAAACACTTGTGTCAATTTTGAATGTACATGGGCTTCATAAAGTTAAGTCACTAAAATACATACAGCAGAGTAACTAATACCTGAGTCCAGTTCCTTTAAAGTCATTAAGTGCTGATAAAATTCTAGCAGAATTTATTCAAGCAAGAAGTAGACAATTCGTTCTAAGATCCATAAAAAGTATTAATTTTACTTGGAATAAGGAGGAATTGTCTCAAGTGTGGAGTAAATCATTGCAACTGTTTACAAGGATGAAAAAATATATTTCAGTAATTATAGCGGCACCTCACTCTTATCAAGTACATACAAAACGTGTATGTAACATATTCTCTCAATGTTAATTCCTTATGTACAGGAAAATTGGAGGGATCATTTTTGATTTAGACATAACATATAAACTGCTGATTATATAATCTACATTCATCGAATACTTCACACAAAATTTGAATAAAATGGAGAAGTACATCAACTACTTATAGACTTCAAGAAACCTAGGATTCGGTTAGAAGGCAGGTTTTGTATGGCCTAATATCCGCACTGAGTTTGGCATACCAACAGAACTAGCCACGTTAACTTAAATGTGTTTACGTGCAACCTACAGTAAATTCTAGACAGGCAAACATTTGCCTGGGTCATTTAGTGCTCAGAATGGTCTGAAAAAAGTAAATGCTTTATCATCATTGTTTTTCAACTCTTGTATATAATTTACCATTCGGAGAATCCAAGCAAACCAGGGAAGACTAAAATTGAATGAAATATATCAGGTTCCCATCAAAGCAATTGTGTTTTTCTATTGGGCGCAGACAAATGCACAAGCTCTCGCAGTCGATACTGAAGAGGTCTGTCTAAATGTGACTATTAAGAACACGTGAATACATGATCGTGTCTTGTGAACAGAAGGTACAATAAGACATAAATTTAGATAAAATCTTCGAAAAGTGTAACAAATCTAAGATATTTGGAAACGACACTACTGACTCAAAATTGCATGCATGAAGGAATTAAGCTTAGACTAAATTCAGGGGATGGCTGATGTCATTCGCTTCAGAGTCTCTCGTCTTCCCGCTTGCTATCTAGGAGTATAAAGATTCACTTTACAGAACTGCGGGTATCCTGTTGTGTGAAACTTTGTCTCTCACGTTTAGCAGAGAACACAGGCTGAGGATGCTTGCGAATAGGGTTTACATACAAAACAATATTTGGGCCTAAGAAGGAAAAAGTAATACGGGACCGAAAAAAAAATTGCATAACGAGGTGCTTCATAACTTGTACTCATCAAATAATATTCGGGTAATAAAATAAAGGGAAACGAGATGGGCACAACTTGTGGCAGTATGGGAAGAACAAAAGTGCGTGTGCGTTTGACATGACAACTCGAGGTAAAGAGACTACTTCGAAGACCTACGCGCAGATGGAAGTATCATATTGAAATAAATCTTAAATAAAATGGGAAGGCGTAGATTAGACTCATGTAGCTCAGCACAGGTAACACAGTAATAAGCCTTCGGGTTTCGTAAAATGTTGGGAATGTCTTGAAAACGATGAGTTTTTCAAATAGGACCATGTAGTTAGATAATCATTTAGTCAGTCCGTCAGTCATTCAGTTAGTTAGGTAGCTAGTACCCAGAACTTCGTTACGTTCACTCGCAGTCAAGTGATATCCTCAGGTTTCCGTTCTCAACACTTCCAGTCTGTGCTCTTCCTCCAGGGTGAGAGAAAATTCTCACGTCAATAAACAGCAAGGCATAGTATAGTTTTTTTGCTCCTTGCTCATTTCAACATCTCGTCTAAGGACAAACACTGTACATCGACATCCACTTTCTGATTACTTTCTTTAAAAGTGTCAGAACACCAGGCCCTGGTCAACACTTGTAACGATGAGATTTTAGGCCTCTAACCGACACTCAAGATGGACGGCCGCCCATAATCAGTCGTCCACAACTACTCAGTACTTTCGTAGCCATTCTGCCCCCTTCCCCACATTCAGGGGACATTTCCTCGATCCTCGGCAAAGATAACTACTACAAAACGGGACTTCCAAGTTTTATTCTCTCGAAAGCAGTTTTGAAAGAGCAGTTCAGCTGCTGTCTTACAAGTTCCGAATTCACTTTGGAAAGTACTCAGGCTGTGGCCTCATCGATGCACAGCCTTGTCTAATACAAGATTTTCATGGCTGAATCTACTACAATGTAACTGCTTAAATTAAGTGACGGTCACTTCCTTCTTATTAACGGACAGGTTATATAATTATATCGACATTAAAAGAAATTTTTAGTTGATGTAGTGACGTTAAATTTCTTAGCTGTGAGCACTGAAAACACGGTACTGCGTTACAATTTTTACCTACCCATGCTGTATATATGTACAAGCTTAGTGAATTTGAACATAAGGCTTACATTTTTTTGCACATGTTTGCAGCGGATAGAAACGCCGTATGTCCTATACCAGCATTGCGAGCCTCGAGGTTGCAAGCGTGCAACTGTATTCAATTGGCAAAACTGTTAAAAATCTCATATGTAACAATTAAAGAAAACTTCCATTCCGCAGAAAACTCAACAGTATAAACATCTGTAAAATATAACAAATGACGAGGAACACCAAAATTTAATGAGTGGAAAAACAATTAAAAGGAAGACATAAGGATGACATGTGAGATCGGAACAGGTTGTTGGTCTTATACAGTAAGGAACACAGAAAGACAGAAGCACAGGTGCAGCTTGGCTAATAACACTGAGATTGGGGGTGGGGGAAAAATCTACCATGGGTATTAGGAATTTTAATTTACTAAGGAGTCAAGTTAAAACGAGCAAAAGAGTGGTTTGGACCACATCTTAACGCACCTACACCTCTTTCTCAACTGTCAAATCAATTCTTCTATATTTACTACTCTGCAATACAGTAGTCAAAAGAAAAATGTTTTTAGGAATAAAAATATTGAAAAGGGCAATTTGCCCCCTTGTCCCCCTCCCCCCAAGTTACACCTATGTAGAGGAGAATGAGATCGAAATTAATGACTGAATGGGTGTAGAGTTATGTTGAAAACAGGTAAATGTCTGTACTCAGTGAAGTATGTATAATGTTACATTTTACCAATGTAATAGTGAATGAGTACTTAAAATAGATTAATCGGTGACTGAAAGGATGTGGAAATAAAGAAAAGTGTGGTGAATGAAAAACTTCATTCACTAAATAATGAATGAGCAGTGAATATGACATTTAATGTACCACATAATGAGTAGGTGAAAATAAAATGAATTTGTAAAATAATAAATAAGTAGAATAATGACAGAATGTAGTTCGTCCATTAGGCGGATAGTAGAGGGAAAGCTACAGGAAATTTAATGACGAGAGGCAAATGGTTCCATAATCTCGTTCCGTTCAAAAATTTGGGTATGCGACTTGATGGACCACTTTATCTAAAATAATTATTTTAAATGTGAAATGTTACATTCGCAGGCAAAAAAAGTTACTTGAAAAGACAGTGACCAGCATACTCATGGAAAAGAAAATTTCCTTGAAAATACAAAGATCAGTAAACCGCTGGACAAAACTGTTCTTGTATTTAGCTACAGCTATGCTTCAGCTTTCCTCCGGTCCATAGTTATCAGTTATTGTCATCAGTATTTTCAGAATATGAAGGCAGTCACTTCCATAAGGGTCTAAGGTACAAATAATCCAAAACTGGCATGTGTATACTACTTTCTTTATAATATTGTCTTCTACGAACCATACGGCGAAACTCTTGTATCTATGCCGAATTTTAGCAAAAAGAACTGCAAAATTATATAATTCTATCACGTAAACAGGCCTATGTACATGACATAAAGGCAATTTATGGTGAAGCCACTGCAACGCAGAATAACTATTACAGGATCATAACATAACGCATAAGACAGATATACCAGTAAAGAATGAATTCGAGAACACTAAAACCTCACAACTTCTGGACCTAACAAATACCTAAAAAAAAAAAAAGGGACCATCATACTAGGCATATACCACAAACCCAGAGTAATGGATATATCACTCAACACCGCCGATCACTTAGCAGACCATAAAAAGCAGCATTCATGTAGATGTTACATAGAACAAATAAAATAACAGTTATGCCAAAAAGCAAAAATACCAGAAAAACCGTAATATATACAACATAACCACAGCACGAATAACGTGAAATCTGAGAGTAAAAAATGTAAAAACAATACAGAAACGAACGAAAGGCACGAAAAGGACAAAACGAGCATAACTACTCTATGTCAACAAAATATGAGGATACTCACAAAAATGGTTAATTAAACCGGTGATACTCGAGCTGGGCTCGGAAGCTCTTCCATCCGCACACTGTCACTTCAAAACGATGTACATAAAGCACTTCACTGTTTGATACCACCACCATTCACTCCAATGCTACAGCACTTTACACTCATTACCACCACACTCCCTTGCCCTAAATGTTAGGGTGCGTTGGATTAGTGTTTGGTAATAATGCAGCATTAATTTACACCACAACCTGTAACACTTTGCCTCATTACCGTCGCCCGCTGTTGTCTTACAAGTTAGGTAATGTGGGGTTAGTGTTTCGTACCCTTGCAGTACCAACCACTCTGAACTACTATTATAACTCTATACCGCATTACCTTCATCCACCGTTGTCTTTACATATATTGTATCGTAACCTTGGAGTATGAATCACTTCACATCACAACTATTAACAATTTCAACTCATTACCGTCTGCCGCACTTCCTTGAAGGTTATGGAGGGTTGGATTAGTGCTTCGCAACCGAGCAGAATTATTCATTTCACACCACTACTGTAACACATTACACTCATTACCTTCCCCAGCCGTTGCCTTTAAAAGTTAGGGAACTTGGGTCAAAGTTTCGTGATTGACAGTATTAATTTTTAACGCCACTTCCATAACCCCCTACGCAACTTATGAGTAGAAAGAAATGGCTGACTGTGACGTCACCCATACCTCATGGCGCTGATAACGTATCGACAACGCCAAGCACGTTTCCTTATATTTCAGCTGCGTAGTGCAACGTTCATTGCTCTCGCTCCACGAGCAATTGCAGCTGTTCCGTGTCCCATCGGTTGCGGTATTGTAGACTGCACCAGAGACACCTGAACGTGGTTACAGACAGGCGTAGTACATGCGGGCATGAGCTAAGGCTAGAATCTCGGAGAAAATCATAGCATGGCAATTCATTTAACAGTATGACATCACTTGTGCTCTCCATCCTTCCAACCACAGATAAGGTCTACATAGACATACAGATATTTGAGTGCATACGTAAAGAGTATATTCCATGGATCCAGCAATTAGTCCAAGTGCCAAAAAGATTTGGAATACGTCACAAAAACACAAAATATAAAGAACTGTTATAGTGCAAAAGTAATGTACGAATGTCACCTAGAAGTATATAAATGTTGCACTAAAACCATTATGCGTATCAGACAAAAAATTATTATTTTTTTTAGATCATACATTCATCATTACAGTACATGGATTACGGCCTATATTCAAGTATCTCATTAATGCTACTTTTAATTTAGCCTGTCCTTCATTAGTCTTTTGCATTTGTACGGTAAAATGCAGAAACCTTTTAACGCCAGTATAGTACGTACTCTTCTTAAAAAAATAAAGTTTCGAATATTGAAATGGTGCTGAATTCTTGTTTATAATATACAGCTGAATTTTCTTGAAAATTTTCTTACTTATTTAAAAGAAGTTTATAAATGAAAACATGCAAGCACTTGGAAGAAGAAAAATCTCTAATGTCTTAAACAAGCCTGTACTTGTGTTTCTAGGCTTTCCACAAACAATAGTTCTAATCATTCTCTTTGGTAGAGTAAGAATTTTTCACTGTTCGACAATAACCCCTAGAACGTAATTCAAATTTCTTTACAGAGTGGAATTAATACGTTTTTGACAGTGTCGATTTTGCTGACGTCAATTATTGACCTAACTGCTTAACGCGTTTCATGTTACTTGTGATTCATGTGGTTAGTAGGATTTTTTATTCTCAGGTGGTTATCAATTTGTGAACCAAAGAGTTTTGTATTTACAAATTCTACTAACAGTAAGTACTTTTTATTATTATCAATAAATCATGCTTATTATGGAAAACTATTCCTTATAAAATTTGTTAAATTTGTCATGCTTAAATTTAGGGCCAGCTTATTGGGAGAAAACTAAACTTGCACTTGAGAGACATAATTTTGACACTGAATAGAAATCGTCAAAATATTTACAATAAATAATGACTCCAGAGTGATTAGCAAAAGGGGTTATGATTAATTATTTATTCTTGGAGAAAAGTAGATTATGTACATTCTGGAAAGTAACGGTCCTAGAATTGACATTTGGGATATTCCTTGCTTTTCCCAATTTTAGAAATAGATCAGAATTTATTTTCATGGCTCTATTAACCTTATGTCTATCTAACATATAGGATCTGAACCAATTTTCTCCCAATTCTTGAATGTCATAAAGCCCTCTGTAACTAGGAATATTTTAAAATTTACGTAATCAAACTTTTGGCCCAGAGGTAGAAAATTTCAGCAAATTTCTTTCTGGGTTAGTAGATACGAATAACATAGCTGTTACGATGAAGGCAGCATTTTCATCACCTGTGCCTTTTCTGGAGCCAAATTGTTCTAAGACCAATATGTTTTTAATATGTGACTGATAACACAAACTTCTCAAGAATATTAAACCAAGCAGCTATTAGTGAAATAGGATTAAAATTTGTCATATTAGATTTGTTTGCTTTTTCGTACTGAGAGTTTTAGTCGGTAAGAGAAAATATTTATGTGTACTAACAGATTATTTTTTCATTGACATAAAATCCTTCCGATCGCCGTATGGCCCTGGGGTCGACTCAGCCTCTAACAGAAATGAGTACCAGGAGTATTTCCTGGGGGTAAAGGCGGCCGGTGCGTAAAGCTGACAACTTATCACCATCCTGTGCGGTTGTCACGAAATCTGGGAACCTTAAATTTCTGGAACCCTCTGGGCCTCTCCAGGCCTGTAATGGGACTGATTTTTACTAACTGATTATAAATATAGATGAGTGGTAAAAGACTTCGAAAAGTTTAATTTTTCAAAACTCTACTACTTATTTCGTAAATTTCTATGACTTTTTTATTTCTTATTAACTCACTCCATGGAGTAGAGTTTTTCTGCAAACTAGTGGAACCTCAGCTAGTCAATAAATTTGCCTCATGTTATGCAAACAAATGATTTACAAGCGCCTTACAAGAGCCCATAACCTCTCCCTGTCCCGAATCAGATCAATCCAGTCCACGCCCCCATTACTTTTCTTAAAGACCCATTTTAATATTATCTTCCCATCTACGCCTAGGCCTTCCAAGTTATATCTTTACCTCAGCTCTTCCTACCAAAGCTCTGCATGCACCTTTCTTCTCTGTCACACGTGCTACATGCCCCGCCCATTAATTCTTCTTCATTTGATAACTCAAATAATATTTGGTGAATAGTACAGATCATAAAGCTCTCCGTAAATAATTCTCCTTCAGTTGACTGTTACCTCGTCCCTGTTAAGTCCACATATCTTCCTCTGCATCTTACTCTCAAAAAACCTAAGCCATTGTTCATCCCTAATTGTGAGAGACCGAGTTTCAAAACTCCAGCAAAACAACAGGCAAAGCTACATTTCCCTATATTTTAGACTTCATTATTTTTGTTAACAAGCTGGAAGACAGAAAACTCTGGACCAGGTTTTATCGGCATTTTCTGATTTCAGTTAACTTTTAATTTCTTCATGAATGCAATTTCGATTTGTGAGGGCTGTATCCCAAAATGTATATATCCTACACTTTCAAAGAATGTATTGCGTGTATTAATTTTGTGATTTTGTCAAACATGTATTAATTTTATTTTGTCCGGCATTTATTAACACAAGGCATAAACGTCTGCGTACTAGTTTTCTTAACATTTAATTCTAGACCAACTCCATACTTTTTACTGAAAAAGTTACGTTGTTGTTATTCTGAGCATATTCGCTTACTTACACCCAGTAAATTAGTATCGTAGGCGCAAACCAAAATACAGTATATAACATTCAACTTCATCCCCTTATGGTTCGCTTCAGCCTTCTTATTCACTTTCTTAATAGTAAATGTATCAGACGAATGTTTGACTGCTCGTACTTTAAAATAGGTTTCATTTTCTCAGTTTTCTCAGTATTTAGGATAACTTTATAGCTGCAAGAATCTTCAAGAAATATTTCTTTCAAAAACGCAAGAACATTTTCTCCATTTCATGGAAATTTAAATTTTCGGTGACTGTCAGAAGGAATTATTAAACTCATCAGCGACGTTTCCTGGATCCTTAATTTCTTGCTGTGTGTAAGAGAGTGGAACATCCGTTCCGCGTAATGTAGGTCTAATTTCCCTCTCTGTCAGTTCTACAAGTTCCGTGGGATTGTTTCTTTATTAAAGAAATTTGTATGTCTACTGTAATGCTGTTTTAGGTTTCTTTCTCTTTATTCAGGATTTTACTTACCTAGTTTAAAATTTTATAATTTTGAGATCCTTATTCTTCCTGCTGAATTTTGTAATATCTTCTCATGTTTGCTAGAACACTATGCAATCTAGTTTTTATTTCCTTTGCCCTTTATTCTATATTTGAAAAATTTGTTTCATATATATATATATAAAATGCTAAAAAAAAAAGAAATTCAGTATATCGTAGGAATCATGCTCTTTATGAAGAGGTGTTTTTATTATTTTTGTGAAATCAGAAAATTAATATTTATTTAATTATTTATTATTCTAGTTCTCTGTTTCAAAGATATTATGTTTGTTACTGAGTAAATGTTACTAACGCTAGGAAATTCGGTACTATGGCTTCATAGGCCATTCACAACGGGCACGTGAGGCAGATGTCAATAGCTTACTGGCTCAGCTGTCTTCAAATATTTCTAACGTTTTAAATATATCATTGTCAATGAACATGAAACGTTAGAACAAAAATCAAAACCAAGACACATTCTACAATATAGAACTATCTACGATAATCTACAAAAGACGAAATTTCAAAATTTTTACAATTGTTTTCAGATTTGTCACAACAACAGAATATTAAAACTAAATAAATTTAGGGAGCAGTGTCTATAAAGGTGAAGGTTGTCCCTGTCCATGTAATGCAGGCTTATTCTTCGCCCTAGGTGGATGTGGTAGCTAAGTTCAATTTCCGACCGTTTTACCCCTGGAAACGTTTCGCCGCTCTTCCTGGAGTAGGAGACTGGACGTGCCCCAGAACCTGTCTAGATAATTTGGAGAAGAGAAAAATTTCTTCTTCCTGTTGGGAATCGAACTTTGCTTCTTCGAATGTGCAGCCCGTTGTGTAATCATGATACTGACCGACGTTAAACAGTGAATAATTCCTCAGACGGTAAGAAAATTCTCGTAGTTTTATGGAAGCCATAAGTTCAATGTTGCAGTATCAACCTAACACATAACCGCATATTGAACTAGATGATACCAGCCCACATTCGCCTCTTATGATGCAGCACAGGCCCATAAAGTCATGGCAGCAAACTCTCTCTATTCGTAGCCTCGAGATCAGAAAGAGAACAGTGTTTATTTTCAGGCTTCGGACGGATTTATCTTAGCTGAATTGCTGTAGTACCGTATGTATAAGGTAGTGTTTGTTACAGGACCGTTCTGAATACGGTCTTTCCATTTGTACTCGGTATTTTCAGCTTTTGAAATAAAATGCATTGGTGGCATTCTTATTTGGAGTGGTCAGCACAGCGTTCTGAATGCTCTGGTGTTCCTGAAAATGCTTCTTGTTGGCAAACTTCTGTTAAAGCTATTCGGATATGAGGACAGATTCGTAACATAGAATTTCTATAGGATTCTCACGAAATATGTCACATTTGGAATCGTTTACTATTTGGACCTTCCTCATTGTCAGTTTTTAAAACAAGATTAGGAACGTTATGTGTCAGGGACTGGATCGGTGAATTGTAACTTCTAATCTTTGCCTATCGGGCAAAACTGTTTCACGCACTGTGTTAGCCGAGGACGGGGTCCAATCATGTTTACACAATTAAGGAATAAATATTTATTAATTTATGTGAAAATTTAGGATTTTGCTACAGTGTAATGTATCTACAATTGTCTGTAATGTTGCACAGTGACTGTGGGTTGTTTGTTGTCGACATTTCCAAACAACGTGTCGGTCAGTAATTAAAATGTTAAGATGTCTGCCGACGTTGCGCAATATCCCAGAACATCGAAAATATATTCATTCATGCCAACGAGACATAGTGGTCCTAAATTTATTTAAAGTACAGATGGCGTTGTGTAAACACAGTGGATGATCTCAAAAGTACCAATACCTTTTATTAGTGAATTTGTAACGCAAATTGCGTCTATTGCTACCCGATTTTTCCAAATTCCTTTGTTGATGAATTGTCGCCCTATGTTTCACATATAAATTAAATGTGAGGTTTCAAACGGCGAAATTATACATGGTATTATTATTATTATTATCATCATCATCATCATCATCATCCAGCTGAATGATGTTTCCTTAACCACCTGAGGGATTATGGGTTTCTAAGGAGTAAATATGGTTCACAAAATTATCCTTCTTTTCGACACTGTGGGTAGATTTTCTCAGACCGTGTAATACTGAATTACAGCACGATATGGAAGAAACTGGTCTTGGCCTAATGAAGTTCTTTCACAGAATCTGCGAAGAAGGACGGCTGAAATGTCGGCATACCTCAACCAGGTCAGTGGCTGTATCGACCGAGGTTCAAGTTGTTCAAAATGTCGAATGGGAGTCTTTCCGAAACACTGAGCTTAGTATTGTTACTATCATCATATTCATCTTCATAATCCAGCACCATGTCTAGAACAAACCATGTAAGATATGTACCTATATATGCTTCATTGCAGAATTAACATATTCAGGTTGGAGTCCAGCGTGGAGCGGAATGCAGCAGTTGGATGCCCTGTTTAGATTGCTACTAACATTGCAAGCGTCCTGATTTATAGGCCTACTTACATTGTATAGCGAGCGGGGGGAGCAGTGCTCTGATATACTGCGGTCTTGTTATCATTCCACGCGAGTGTATCTGTAACGCTGCCTAGTGAAACGGGGTAGAAAAATGGGGCCAGAATGGAGTCGAAATAAAGTTTACATGTAAACGTTGGCGGGTTACGGACACATGGCTTGTCATGTTTTGTGTCTGGCATGGCGCAGTTGAAGCTATAGTGAAAGCAGTCCACTCTGTGAAGTTTGTAGTTGAAGTCGTGATTCTACAGTATTACGCTTTTTCGGAATACAGAATTCCCGTGGAATGACTCCCAAAACTTATTCATTTTACTGGGATAAAAAGGTACACGCAAACCTCTTAAAGTGAGTAAATCAAATAATGAAATGAGAAATGGATATATGAAGTATCATAAAATTTATTTGGGAAGGCTAGATATGGTTTTTATTTATTAAAATTTATGTAAAGCCGTTTTCAGCATTTTAAAATATGTAACGTCGAACGTTAAGGATGATGCTGAGTGATGAATTGGAAAGTATCTGAAAGGAAACGACCACAGTCCAATCGGTGTGCTATTTCGACATTTACCTGGTTGGGTTAAAGGAAATCACAAGAAGCATAAATACGAACGAAGCATCTCGAGCAAAATTCGAACAGCTTAACTCCCAAACAAAAGCCTGAAACCTTATCACCTGAGCCAGCTCTGTTGATACGTACTCGAATGTAGACAAGAGTAAATATCGCTACACAGAACAACCCAAAAGTCACTTGGCACTAGAGCCAACATTATAAACATCGAAAGTAACGTGGCTTTTACCCCACTACCTATAGTCTATTATACACAAACAGAATTCAGTTGACTGGAGATGGTGTTTGGTGATAGATTTATGTGAATATGTGCTTCGTGAAAGCAAGGATGTTTTGACAAACTGAGTAACTCTCACTGTTCTTCCCAGGAGTCTGTTAGTAAACAAGACAAAATATATTGATATGAATCAAGATAGGGAATTAGTGGAGATTTTATAAGCAAATTAGTGAATTTTAGTAGAGAATTCCCGGCTTTGACTGCTTGGATTGTGCAGGTCGTGGTACTGTAAGTTGTGAAACTGTATAGTGCTGAAGTTCGATACTGTCATTCGCGACAAAAATGTGGCCTTCTTCATGGGTGTTGGAACTACTTTCAGGTAGGGAATGGCTGCTTTGTTTTATTAACCTTTTGGCGCCGGAATTATTTTTTTTTAATTTTAGCACACCCTGTATATAAAATGTGAATAATACAGAAACCAAATATGTTAGAATTATGAAACAAACTGCATTTTGAAGAGAA
>Ga0136643_10000874_pt1 | contig 35267 bp, 24 predicted proteins | sample TergutLab28metaG_FD_96883 | JGI IMG/M metagenome (GOLD analysis project Ga0136643, IMG submission 96883) | Labiotermes labralis P1 segment gut microbial communities from Petit-Saut dam, French Guiana - Lab288 P1 (version 3) (version 3) | ecosystem: Host-associated > Arthropoda: Insects >...
GGCCCGGTCTCAACAAATTTACTCGTAAATACCTTTCCATTTCTTTTAAGTTCATACATTAAACTAACATAAGTATTAATAATTAATTATGGCATAATCATAAAGCGTATTAGTACAATTATGTGTACGGTGTGGCATGCTGACAAATATAAAATTACATTTAAATTAGTTATCAATCATTGGACTAATGAAATCTTGTAGCATATTGCAGTTTCCTCAGGCCAACATCTGGGTCTGAGTTTTTCGACACATTCACGAATATTTTTCCCCTCAGAATATTTCCACTATACAACATTTATTCGTGAAAATTGCTTAGAAAACTAAAATTACAAATTCCAGGAGAACCTCTCGCGACCCGGTATAATTGTTGCCAGGGCCCGGCTGTTGAGAAACACTGCCTTAGAGGGTCCACATGGCTGAAGTCTACTGCTATGTAGAAATCACGACATGGTACAGATATGTCTTCCTTTAGGTGCCCAAGGTAATAATGGCAAGAGAAAATCTTCTTTTGAGATGGACTATATGCCCCTACAGTCACCCGGTAGCTTAATGTTTTTACAGCCCTCTAATTTTATTGCAGGGTCCCTGAAGACGAGCTCTCACAAAAAGCAATAAAATTTATAAGGGTCTGGACATAGCGCCGGACAACGTAAATATTTCATGTCTTCACTGAGAGCCGATTATCTTATGTTTCAGCTGTAGATATCCACTGCCAGTTCACATAGAACAGGCAAGAACAGGGTTCAAACCTTTTGCGATGTTACGCCGTGTCGAATATCAAGCAACTGTTCTGAGTCACAGAAGCGTGACGCCATCTTGAAGCGATATACCTTGTGCAAGTTTCATTACGTCCCTCTCCTAACCTAACTTTTCCTCCACAATAGCAACGCTGATACAGTGCAAGCTACTATCACAGCTTATTGCTGGCGTATTCATTCTGACTGAACATACAACACTTGTTTTATTTAGCGTTTTGCCTATTTGTGGCTATTAATACATAGCATAGTTCATTCAGAAAGAGATATAGACCTACATGTAGAAGATGTAATCAGATGCCTTTTCGGACAGTATAAGTACATACTGTGCGGGTGAAAAAATCGAGAAGAATGAGATGGGCGGGGGAATGTAACGCGTATGGGGGAAAGGAGAGGCGTATACAGGGTTTTGGTGGGGAATCCTGAGGGAAAGAGACCACTTGTGAGAGCAAGGCCTAGATGGAAGAATATTAACATGGGTCTTCAGGAAGTGGGATGTGGGGGTATGGACTGGATCGAACTGGCTCAGGATAGGGATAGGTGGCGGGCACTTGTAAACGCGGTAATGAACCTTCGGGTTCCATAAAATACGGGGAATTTCTTGACTGGCTGAAAACCGGTTAGTTATTCAAGAAGGACTGCTCCATGGAGTAAGTAAGTAAGGAAGGAAGGAAGTAAGTAAGGAAAGAAGTAAGTAAGAAGTACTTGTATATTAGTACACACCAAATCATAAGACTGGCAATGTACGTATAACGTAATATTGGGGCGCGTTAGCGTAACCACTTTAGCCGTGAGAAAAGCAATAATCATAACATATTACAGCGGCATGTAAGGTTCGTGTTTAGAGATTAATAGGCGAATAGACGGATAAAGCGAACCGCAATCAACAGCAACAACGGAAAGAAAAACTTCGCAAAAAAGGATATAAAAAGTGTTAATGGTTTGTATTGAAGAGTAAATAAAGTACAAGAGAGAAAGACGATTTTCTTCCCGCAACAAACTGCCTGCAGTTGATTACGATTAACTTTTTTTTTTTTTTGCTGTAAATGAATGCAAACATTTTCCAGAATTTCCTACAAACAACTACGAACTACGGAAAGATAATAATTTTAGACACATTAGACGCGGAAGTGACGGCTTGTTGATAGACAAAGTTGGTGCTTCGAAAATGTCACTGAAGAATCTGAAAAATCGCTGAACATGCTCGTAAATGTAAACGATAGAAGCAACCAGTCTGAAGCCTCCAAATTCAAACCACGTACTTCTTTATCATTTGTATTTCTCTTAAGCTGTACATTTACTGTGACAATACGCATTTGACAACAAATGCAAGGTGAAGTTAAAGTTGCCCCTGTTCACGCCCTGAAGGCGTATGGGGAAAGCAGAAGTATAGCTCTACTAATTCTTTACCACCGCACCAGATGGGGGGTAGGTTGTCAACTTCACGCTGCGGCCGCTTTACTCCAGGGAAAGAAAACCGGTACAAACTGAAGAGGGAGCCGGGTAGCCACCAGGGGGCGGTCTGAAGTTTAGCAGAAGAGAAACAGGTCTACATAATATGTAAGGTTCAATTAAGAAAAAGGTCACCCCATGACGCAGGCACAGTGGGGAGGCGTGGTATAGCTCCAACACATTCGCAACCTCGGCGCTAGAAAGGGAGGGGGGGGGGTTTGGACCACATCCCATTAAAAGCAGTTATTAAGTGCAAATGCACCATAGCACATTCGCTTTTTTACCCCAAAAAGGATCAGTCAGACTCTCATCACGTAAAAATGCGTACGGCTCAGTCTTTACTCCTACACGTGCCTTAACGTGTTGGTGGTGAATTACACACATGAATGGCTTTAACTTACTTCGCCAATCACCAAATCATGAAGCGTGATCATGTTGCAGATGGAAGGTTTTGTATACAAACAAAGAGTACATGTGAATGTACTGAAAAAGCCGTTGACGACAGTCGTCAAGCGGTGGTCTTCCAGTTTGGGGGTTAGACGTGGGGATTTCTGTCCCTCGCCGTCAAGAAGCCGATTAGGCTTACACTACGGAAAATCTCAAAGAACGCCATGCTGACGTTTGCGTCCTCAAACACAAGAAGTCGCACCCACTCAATAACCTACTGTCCTTCCACAAAAAAATAAGACAGGTTACGAAATGGAAACAAGAAGCGGGACTGCTAGAGAAAGAAATGACAGCAACTGAAAACGAAAGGACAAAGAACGAAAGGGATGAAATAAGTGAAGAAATAGAAGTTAATCCTTCGGAACTGCAATATGTGCCTCGTTGTGTTTCAGTGCGGACTGTACGTCTGTCAGATCGATATGTTTGTGATCTAGTCTTACGTGGGCTGAACTATCGACGGTGAGATAAAGCGCCTTGCGGTCCGCTGATTGGCTTACCGGGATCGCAGGGGAGGAGTTAACCAGCTACTGTTCCTGCGGAAAACATTCAACATGCTTTGCTTGCTGAAAGAAAAGAAAATTGTCATTGCGTTGTCCTTGTCATAGGAGAGACCGAGAGCTAGGAACGAGGGGTAGGATTCTAATGAGATTTGACGGTCACATCACTGGAAGGGTTACATCTTCATTACTAAGTCATACGGAGGGGTTTTAGGAGTTTTCCTCGGCTATAACCGTTATTACAACAATTACAGCGATGTCTATGCTCTTGCTTCACTGTTAACTTGACGACACACAAGTGTCTTTCGTGACGAATGCTGGGATGGATAGTGAGGAGGTCAACTCCGCCTGTACGTGGTAGGAACCGAACCCATTTCTTCGCTGAGACATCCCACTCGATGATCTTGCAACAAAGGCAAAGGGGATTTTTTTTTCCATGGCGCAACAGCCCCTAGTGAGCCGCGGTCCCTTCATTATCTAGGCTTCGCGATCAAACTCAACTCCTCTGCCCTACACACAGAACTCTCACAACTCACAAGGGATTGACATTCACGCCCCCGCCGAGATTCGAACCCGTAATCCGAACAAGCGAGCGACTGAAAACCCACACCTTAAAGACAGCGGCCACTCGGATCGGCTTAACGTTAACATGGTTACAGAAATACGATCATTCCAGTACCTGGGTGCCCTACTACGTATATGAATTGCAGACAGTTGTAACCATTGCTTTGAAGATGGCAGTACCATTTCACGCTCGTTCTGCCATCTGTTATCAACTGCTGTTAGCACGTTCTACGAGGCGGTCTGGAATGAATAATTGACGGACATCGACTCTTGCAGTAGCAAATGAAGTGTCCTAAGGGAACAACCTTTTTGTTTCATGCAATAATAAACAGATTAAAATTTTAAATTCCACTTTTATATTTATTCCATCCTGCATCCCAACTTGTGCAATGTAAAGCAATCAATTCCAGTGACTGTCACATGAGTTTAAATAAGCGAGGAAGCCAAGGGAATTTCCCCTGAGATTTTGCTTTCAGCAACCCAGAACCGAAGTGGACAGTCATAAATTTCAAATCAAATCGAGTGACATATAGGGCAATGAGGTCCAACTACGGGGCCCCAGATTGCCAAATGGCGCTCTCTGATTAAAATTAAGTTAGGGCACATGTGAAGTCCCACTCTGATTCTACAGAGTGGACCCAGAAACAAAGAAACGTATACAAGTAGATAGCTCGAGATGTAGAAACATTTGTTGTGCTTACATGATTTTACTAAACTGGGAGTCACAGCCTCGCATTAAATGCTGCGATAAGATCGGCATCAGCCAAGGATTTGTTTCTTCTATCTACATATGCAACATGTTTCATTGATCTATCCACATCCGTGGCGTCGGCCTCATTGCTCCACGTGGATATACAGCTACGTTTAACTATTCTATGTTAGACATGCGACATTACTTTGTGTCCACGGATGTTTCAGTTCGTTCATGTCTGCTAAATTAAAATTAGCCCACCTAAACAAAATAGACGTTGTTCATCACCCCCCCCCTTGCTCAAAAGACAGAAATTACCTCAATCACTAACAATTAAGATTAAATCGTCGGGCCTAACTTAACGGTCAGGCATTATCATTTAACATTCAGCACTCTTACGGACATCTTAAACAAACCACGTATGGAAAGTTTATGGGATGCTGAATTTTGTTATGAATATAATAGTCTATTACCTCACCCACAACGCTAGAAACTGTCACCATATTTCGCTGAGACGAATTCTGACTAACAACAGCTTTCTTCGTACACTGGGTCCTGTTTTTATTACATTGCGCATTCTGTAACTGTGGACACCAGTTATTGCTAACGTAACGAATTATGCAAATTTTCTTTCCGATCGAAACTGAGCTACGCTGCGAAAAATGTACTTGAGGTAGCACACAAGAATTAACAACTTCCATACTACGTCAGTAAATGGCAGTAAGTCGTACTGACATTACGCTGCGAGAATACGCGGTCACAGAAAGTTTGACTCTAACCTGTCAGTTAAGTGCCTTCTCTTAACAAGACAAATAATGAAACAGAAGTACTCACCTTCCATCACGATAACATCCGTACTAAATGAAGAAGCCTTGCGCACCACAACACAGCCACACAAGTACAACGAAATTCACGAAGGGAGCAAAATTCGCCACACAGACCACTTCAACACACACACTTTCCTCATGCACCTAATAGCCATGTCGATAGATCGAAGCAATCAATCCGCTGTTTAACAAACGTAGGTAGAACAACTCACAGGCACATATAAAAGGCAGTGGGTAAATTTAATAGACTTGTTAAACCTTCGAATGTTTATAGTCGCATCTACAACGAAAATGTACCACTTTCCTACACGTCGGGATGACTTTACTCACATCTGTTGTCCATGGGGACTCGTACGTGTGTACTCTTTTTACACGTGACGCCGCGCAGTCTGGTAGTTCATGCTATCCTGAAGTTGAATGCAGGATCCTCCACGACGTCGACATTTGTCTACCAGATTGCACGTGTCACACTCCAAAAACCAGTAATCTTTACAGTCACTAACACGATAACCTCAATTCTTACATACTACTGCAAGCAGCTTTATCATAAACTTCTTGTATCATGAAAATTCCTATCAACAAGTAGACTACATATATTCAATGCATTATAGAAACAGAAATAAACATGCTGTTTGTTGCTGAACATCAGTGTTTGTTTTTTTTTATCTTCAGTTTTATATGGCAAAAAGGAAGCCCAGTCAAAGGTGCTTTTTGCATTTAAAAAAGTGGGCACATTTTTATATGACGTCACATGCAAGTGGAAGCACCAGACAAAACAATCACAAGAAGCATGTAACTACCAGTAGATCAGTGAAATCCTTCAAGGTTGAACAGGCTGTGCATTGAGCACAAAGCTGGTGTTAGAGGGCATAAGCACCATACATACTATACTGTAGCATTACGTATACTTGGCCCAACTAGACATGCGCCACATAATGTTTCACTCAATGACAGACCGCATATACGACAATGGTCCCATAAGTTTCTATTAAAATATTATAATACCATTGTGTTACAATTACCTACAGTATTCAGTACAGTAACATGGTGTACAGATTTTGACGTTTTGTTGACCATGCATTTCAGTAATTAACCAACTTGATGCACAAAATTTGTTTCACAATAAGTTTTATTTCATGCCTCTACATGTTTCGAGCACATGTGCTCATCATCAGGTGGTCAAAATTGCATTACACAGCCTCTGGTATCATCACACCTATAGGTGGCCATCTCGTGCATGGGTTGGGAGAGTCCTCTCTCAACCTGTGCACAAGATGGCCACCTATATGTGTGATGATACCAGAGGCTGTGTAACGCAATTTTGACCTCCTGATGAGCACGTGCTCGAAACATGTAGAGGCATGAAATAAAACTTATTGTGAAACAAATTTTGTGCATCAAGTTGGTTAAATACTGAGATAAATATACTGTACAGGTTTGTAGCCTAAGAGCAATAGACTATACCATACAGCCTAGGTGTGTAGAAGGCTACACTGTACTATCTAGGTTTCAGTAAGTACACTCTATATGACATTCACACGATGACAAAATCTCCTAATGACGCATTTCTCAGAACATATCCCTGTCGTTAGCAACACGACTGTACTAAATCTGTCCATGACATACAGTGTGCTGGCTTTCAGTTGTAATAAAGCTCTGCACTTTGTATCTCCACAGTCAAAAGCATCTCAGCGTGGTGTGTCAAGTAGCCATCTAACAGAAAACATTCACCCACCCTCCCTTATTCAACACTGTGCACCAGACGTAACAGGGCATTACCAAGAAATGTGCATTAATAATTCCCTGTAGAACTTTATGGTTTTGTAGTCATACCTTTCCTTATACCACAGAACCTCCTGTTATCCCAGTTCACTGCTAGCAGCATGCCTCCTACACACTGGATAAATAGTTGGCCTGGTTGTATTGCTACAGAGCAAAAGGATTTCCTCAAACAGCAGAACAGGTCTGTGCTTGCAAACAGCATCCTGGCAGACATTGTTAACCTCCTTATAATCACATAAACAAAAGCAAAACTTACCTGGTGACCACAATAATTATGTGAAGACTGAATAATTCAGCTCTGAAATAAATGAATGTTTACCCCTTAAATAACATACCAGAAGAACTTTTCCACTACTGATAATTTATGGATCAAAACAGAAGTTGTCTGTGTTGCAGTCTTATATTTATTCTCTGATGCAGAATCAGCCAATATTTTTAAAAACTGAGAGGACAATTCCTTGATTATAAGACCATGGGCAATATCAGAATAAGCTTCTCTGCTCATCTTCCTTATGCGGCACTATTGCTACAATAACACAAAGTAACATAATTCAACAGCAAATAATAATGCTACACTAATGCATATACATCAGACATAAATGGAAAATGAGATCTTATCTCTTTGTAGAACACTAAAAAATGTAAATACAGTTCTTATATTTCATATTTCACAATTAACATTTATCCTACTGGCATGGGTATTTAAATTTCAGTGCATGGTTTACAACTATGTATTACTTGAACAAAATAGATACAATTATTAATTATTTTTGTATACCTCCTGTTAATTTGTTGTGGGTGACGGTATACATTTATCATTTTTCAAAATTATGAAATAAACAGAATTTTGTGGAAAATAAAACACACATAATGCAGCATGTCTTAAAAACGCAATAAATTTCCATTTTTGCATAAATAAATAGAAGGAATTTCTAGTAGTGTTTTCCTAGGTGCATTGTGTAAGCAAATGCACGTCTTTAAAAGTGTAATATTAAGTTCTTAGCCATGTGTTTGATATAACAATGGCCCGGTGATGGCCAGGACTGATGGTCTCACCATGTCATAAACTGTGTAACATGCACATTAACAAAGGTGTGTTCACAGTGATTACAGCCAGTCTGCTGAACTACTGTGTATTGACTTAAAACTACTTTCTCATACTGTCAACACAATTGTATGGACAAAGAATTCTTCTTTGCAGTACTATCTACATATGTGAGATTTTTTGTACAGCCATCCTCAGGCTAACCAGCATAAAAAAACAAAGACATAAACATAAGCTTGTAACATACATAAAAATCATAGCGGTAGTGGGATCTGACATCTGACCTTACTACCACACTTATCTGATATATGAAATAAGGTTATTTTCATAACCTTACATGTTTATACTGGTTTGCCTCAGGATTGCTTTATTAAGCATGTAGCTAGTATTGCAAACAAAGTATGTTTACTAATTATATTGTGCTGACAGAGTACAAAGTACTTCTGATTCAGTTTAGGAAGCATAATGGGTTGCCACATATCAAGACCACAGTTGTATTATTAATAAATGATCAGCTGAATGTAATCATGTGACAGAACTTAAATCTTGTATGTAGGTTCGATCCATATTCTGTTCTATGAATACATAAAATCACTCAACAATAATGCTTAATTTCAAATGTCACCATCTACATCTAATCATGTGAAGACCTGGGCCATAGCACATAATACACAGTGACATGTAAACACAAACATAGTGAATTGGTTATATGAACTGGTCATCCAGGGGACCAATACAGAGAGAAACGTAATTATTTTGATATAACAGAAAAAAGGGTAATGAAGAGCTCTCAAGAAATGCCAGAATGTTCTGGGGGGTTGGAAGTAGGTTGGTTGAAATCCATCTCATATCACTGAAAAATTTTCATCTCAGTTGAAATTTTCACTGTCATCACATTCCAAATTTTACTGATATATATATATACCATCTCATCTCAAAAAATCTTGTGAGATGCATGACAAATCACTCCCACAGACTAATTTTTCTCCCAACACATGCACCAGATTACTTTCTTGCTCATGTGTACACAAGCAAAAAGCTTGCAAATTCAAGACCTTCATTCCTTCAGCTCAGAGCATATAATCGACAATTTATTTCTGTAACTTAAAAAATATATAGGAATGATGCAACATTATGACTAACGTATGGCCTTTGTTCAGTTTTCGCACACGAAATTGGACACATCCAGATGTACAGCTGCATTAACATGAGATGTACCAATTTCTGTCACAGAGCTTACACATTTTGTTTCACTAAACTACATTAGAAGTACAGTTACAATATCATGAAACAGACCAGCATCATTACCCTGACTTCTGTACTACAATTCTGAGTGACTAGAACCATCTGCCTTTATTGCTGCTTCCACTTAACAAGTCTTGCCACTTCTGGGATGCCAATGAAGAGTAACAACGGCTGGATGGCATGCAGCATGAACTGGCAGCCATAGAACAATCGTACATCACCTGCTGGCACAGCATCACCAGCTAGGTGGAAGGCCACCATTATGGACAGTGCACATATCATTCTGACGATGACGTTGTGGTGCATCTGGTTGTATATTCTGACATAGAAACAAATATTCAGACTTACAATAACAACACACTCACAAGGTTCTGAGAATCAAACTGACAAAAGAATAGTAATGTAGTATTCCTTCAAAACTATAAAACAAAATACTGAAAAACTGACTATATGGCAGATCAACTGAAGCAAGTCACATGGAAAGTGGTAGTAAAAAATGGCCACAGACATAAGGTGAGGGCTGAGGATTCTGCTCTTCGGGGATATGAAACAATGTCAATGGGTAATCAGTTCTTGACAGTTTGTGGCAATGAAGTATACCTTGTGTTCTGGGTCAACAGATGCCACTGTTTGCTCACCACAATTTGTGGCGGCATACTGAGAGTGGCAGTCAATTGAAATACTGTATAAAAGGAAATTTCTGACCAAAGAGTTTGATGAGCATTAAGTAAGTGTGGTGCTATACTGGGAGAAGGAGTCTATATTGGGGTTTGACTCTGTGTGTGTGTGTGTGTGTGTGCGAGAATAAATCTAATCATCATCTAGTGCTGAGGTTCAGAAAGTGTAAAGTTTTATTTACACTCTCAGATACATCTTCATAGTGTTTTAACAACAGAAACAACCCTTAGCAGAGAGATGGTGAATCTCTGTACATATGGCACTTCCACTCGTCGTGGCATAGAAATGGATGACTAACCACAATCTACAGCTGCACCATGCATCTTATACATACCTAGTTGTGCTGGGGGCTGCCAACGCCAGACCGAACATACTGGCACAATCCCGCACCAGTGAAAAGAGTGGTGTAGTGTTGACATGTATCCACTCTCGATACTCACACCACTTAAATGCCAGGTGCACTGACCACTGCGGGTCTACACCTGTGTAAATATCATTCACGCTGGTATAGGTAAACTTCATTTACATTCATACAGTTCAAAATTACTGCTTAGTTGCTCAAACTAAAAAGACCCAATTTCCTGATCATATTTTCAGGTAATACTGACAGCTGCCATTATTATATATTTTTTCAGGTAATACTGGTTGATGTCAGTATATATGCCAAATTCAGACATCAGGCAACTCAGACAGTATGATACTAGTACAGTAAAAATGGTTTTTCTGCACTGGATGATTTGGACACCCCTCCTGACCTGAAATTCACTCAAAGACCCATTATATTTTACTGTTCCATCTACTGACAGCACCCCCTACCAAATCCAAGAGTTCAAAAAGCAAGAGTTGATTAAGAAGAACTATTTACAGTGAGCATAAATTTACAAAAGCAAACAGTCAAGATAAGGTAAAAAGGTAAATCAGTCCCATTAGAGGCCTGAGGTGCCCAGAGGGTTCCAGGAAGTTAAGGTTCCCAGATTACATAACAATGACCCAGGATGGTGGTAAGGTTGTCAGCCTTATGCACCAGCCACTTTTTACCCCCAGGAAATACTCCTGGTACTCATTTCTGTTAGAGGATGAGTCGACCCCAGGGCCATAGCGTGATTGGAAGGATTACTGGCAATGAAAAATTCCAATGACACCAGTTGTAATCGAACAAGTGACCTTCCAATTTGTAGCATAGCACCTTAACCTCTGTGCTACCGCGGTCCCCAAACAGTCAAGATAGCAAGAATAAAATATGTGCCTTGATGTCTGGTTTGTTTGTTTGGATCACAAAAACACCATGTTACATAAGTAGTAATAAAAAGGGAATAGAAAACTGTGGCAGGGAAGACAGCGTAAGATAGCAGCTGACAAATGAAGCTGGGGGGGGGGGGTCGGTAAGTCCACGATATTGCCAGGCAACTAAGATACACGTCGAATATAACACCCTGATATCCACAAAACTTATCTGGCAATCCTTTGGTCCGAGATAATTGAATTAGAGTGTAGCCAGTTTTTACACAGTAGTTCTCGGGCACTCGTGAATGCAGTAATGAACCTTTGGGTTCCTTAAAAGGTGGGGAATTTCTTGACTAGCTGAAAACCAATTAGCTTCTCCAGAAGGACTCGGCTCCATTGAGCTCTCAAAGTACTTTTATTCACAATACATACAACTTGAGATATATTGTTACACAACACTTGCCCTTTTTTTTTAAATTTCTCTTAAAACATATTTAAAAATGGAGGTAAAAGAAGAGGCAAGTGACAAGACATAATGCCTGAATTTTCTACACTTCTCCTCCAAATTGAGTTACTTGGAATTCTACCTTTTTTTGAAACTTCTGTTGGGGACTAAACTGTCGTCTGCTGCTGTGCACAGTATAGGACTTAAATTTAAACCAAGCCTTTTTTTGAACTGGTTTTTTAATTAATGAAATAGAAGAGTAGAATTACAAAGGAAAAATTTATCAATAGCAAACAACTTGAGTTCCAGTTATGAAAGGAAAAAGTAAAGAGCACTTTTAAAGCTTTATATTGGTTTTAAATACTGGTACACTACCTGTAATGACTATTTATCTTGCAAACTGGTTACTACTGTTCCTTTTATTACTTCTCGAATACTTTACAATGCATAATGGAAAAGCTGGGATAGTGTAGTCAATTTAGCAACTGGCTATACGCCGGAAAATCTGGGGATCAAATCCTGGTGGGGGACAAGACTTTCCACACCCATCCAGACTGCTCCTGGGGCTCACCCAGGCTCCTATATAATAGGTAAAGCAGCTGGGGCATGGCATTAACTACCTACCCAACCTTGTACTGAGGTTAAATAAAGTGTAGGGCTATACTTCTACTCACCCTCTTGCCTTCATGGCAGGTTACAGGGAGACCTTTACCTTTACCTTTCAACTTCACAGGAAAGACAGCAGTAATTTAATGTCACAATAATTCTTACTAGACATATAAACATCCCTGTAATTTTTATTCATATAAATAGCATGAATGTTTTGTTCCTCTCTTAAGAAGCATTATCCCCATTCCGTTTATTAGAACATAAAGGAACAATTATGCATAGCATAGCAGTCATAACACAACTATATAGTTGTGTTATGACTGCTATACCTAAGCATAATTGTTCCATTATGTTTGTTTCTCTATTTAACTTACTGCAGATCAAAAGGCAGAAGAAGCCAGGGCAGTTCATTAAAGAGACTTCTAGACATCTCAAACTGGAATGGGTCAACAAGTGGCCCAACTCCATGATAACTAGATGATAATGAAGATGATGATTTAATTTACTGACAGCATTATTTCTTCATGGACATGTGAACTCCATTCTGTCACACGTGCGACACATGCTATCAGTCTGATCTGCCTCAACTCAGTCACCAAAGAAGCACAACTGATATTTCAATTTGAGAAAGAATCAGCAACTAAAACTACTGATAAGAAATTCGAAATCTTTCCTTTATTCTACCTTCTTAAAACAGAAGGAAAATTCTATGACACACAATGGAATACAGCACATGAAAAGGGTACCAGATTCTAGTTTACATACCTAGTAAACTCTGTAACCAGTATGCCCCACATGAGACTGCAATCATGGTGACACAACCCAGGAGCATCTTCACACGGGATGCATGATGCCAGCTTTCTGTCAGTGTGTATCGTCCTTCATCAACAAACAACCAAGCAGTGAAACATCCTGCAAGCAAAACATACCAGGATGATTTATTTTGAGGATTAAAGCTTAGTTCAGTTGTGTAACTTACTAAGCACTACTAATTCACATGCATAACTTACTAATGATTTGCCAAGGATGTGGAAATGATTCTGGCCTATTTTAAGGATCTGCCCCAGCACCTCTGTGTGATATAGTAAAATCACAAAAACCTCTATCTGGGCAGCCAATAACCTGCCTAAAAAATGTAGTACATACTGACCAGGCAAGCAGTGGTGCAAAGCAAAGTACTGCAAATTTCATTTTCTAATAAAGAGCTATACATGGTGGAAACTGTCAATAAAACTGCAGAAATGTCTTCTTCCACTGACTTGAAAACTTTCCACACCATACCCTGGCATCTGGAGTCTGAAGCTACTATTGTCAACACAGGGTACTATGTGTTAAAAATTGTACTTGAACTAGGTGTTCCATTACTGTGATGGATATTTGTCAAGTTTGGCATGCACTGAACCTTTTAAAGCCTACTGGTTGCTGTACACACTGCCAGTTTTAACATTATAAGATTCTTCATACTGCCCATAGTGTAATTATATGTGCTGCATGTGTCAAAGAACAAACAGTGAATTTTGCCCTGTACAGCATTCAATCGATTGGTTTCTATAAGTGAGATGGCAAGTGTGTACTGCATCGTACAAACTGGGTCTTCAAACAGAATGGATTGCATTTTGTCCTTGAAGGGTTAATATAAGGAATGTTTCCCTGGAGGCCACCATCTTTTCTGAATGATACTATTTGGTTTTCATTAAAATTTAGCTGTTACTGTGAGTGCTGTATGTGTTTGAGACATGCGTCGACTAAACCAATACACAATGAAGTGAAAGGCGTACAGAATGCCTGTAAGACTATGGAGATTATTATCTCCAATGTATTATTCCAGGCAATGTGGCTCCAAGTGTAAGATGTCCGACCAGCATTTCAAAGATCCCTGGTCTGAAGCTCAAACAGACCTCTAAGTACTCTAAGTTTTGTGATTTTCCTCAGTCCCTCAACTTCTAACCACATCCTTCCCCATTCATTCTCCACTAGTAATCCTATTATTTTGCATCATACAGCTACACCTACAGGTAGTGTCGTTATATAAATCCTACCAGATACAACAACGCACAACAGGCAGATCATCTGAACATACAGACACAACCCGACTTGTGCAACTGTTACATTCTCAAAGGTTGAGTGAAAGTCGGATTCTGCACCAATTGCAGATGAGTACATGGTCAACTACGTGCACGCACACGTGTGTTTGTGCACATACAAATGCTCACACACACACACACATATACACTATTGTTACCCATCATCACAAACACAGAGATAAATATTCAGTACACACACATCGATATCTCTTGTCCTTGTCTTCTATGGTAGCACTCTTGCCAGGCACTTCACTGTGCTTCCCTTCATGTATGGAGAAATGTGTTGCACATTTAAAAAAATCTTATCTTCATATATATGAACGTTATTATTATTATTATTATTATTATTATATTTATTTTTATTTTTGGGGGAAAATTACACAAGTCTGAAACTGCAGGAGTAAGGCTGTGTCTGTATTCTACTTGCACAAACTGACAGCACATCTCTACATATTCTACTTGCATAAACTGACAGCACATCTCTACACTACAGAACCACACAACTGTTTTGCAAATTAATGTGACACTACCAGCTAAGAGGCCCAGTAGTGCCTGATGAGGGAAATGTGTTGCTGTGTACAGTCTTGAGATTCCAACTAAAATCATGAGCAGTATAAACAATGTCCACAGTGCAACTCTCACACATTTCTTCTTCCTGTCATCCATCTTCACGTTGGACTTGATGAAGCTGCGAATGAAATGCTGCAGTACGACATACATGAGTGACGACAATCCTTGCACATGGCCTGACGGACAGCCAGGTCCGGTCTCACAGGTTAGTGGGGTCTGTCGCAAGACAGGACGAGGCTCATTCCCATACACATCTGTCTCCTGCACCCACCAAAATGGCCGATGATCCATGATCAGCCTATGCGGAAATTTCAACAAAATTATGAACTGAGACTGGTGTAACATTACAAATATAAATTTCTATTCAGCAAGTACCATTGTCGCATACTGGCTATGTTCCTAGTTCTTGTGATCAAGTTCTTGCATGGTTTTTCTTTGTCTCAACAAATAATCAGAGGTATCTTTAAGTAAGTCATGAACATCTTGTTCCAACTCATTACATAACAGCCAGTTCAAACAGTGTCAATAAATAACATAACACCAATAATCAACATATGTCTCCAAAACCTCGTTTATATGCATGGAGGAAGTCCAAAATTGCCTCCATGTTTTACAAAACCATTTTGACACATATAATCGTACCTGAAGTTTTTTGTATAACTGTAACCAGGGAACAAAGAATATCTGGTCAAATTATTTTTTGATTTGGGCGATCACTTTTTTATCATCATCATAGGTATATTCAGACATTTCTTTCGGCAGTTACAAACCATACAATACATTGGAATATTTTGATAAAAGTAAAATAGTAGTGCATAAGCAAGGTTGAAATAAGGATACATGATCAATTTTAATTCAAGTTCCCAATTTTTGTTACTTGTGAATACACATACAGTAATACTCTGTCAGAAACTTGAGAGTCCTTTCTTTCTTCATCACATCTACACAATGCCACCCTTTTTAAAAGCAACATCGGAATTACCTATCTGTATAAATACTTGATTCATGGCTTATAATTTTACTACTGAGCTGTCTGCTCAAAAATTATGAACTACCGATCATGGGCCAAAGCAAACATAACAACATGAAGTGTAGTGCATCTTTGATGGTATGAACAATGGCTTATTTGTTACAAAGAAAATTATGCTGAATTATGTCCAGCATCACAGGCATATTAAAAAATTGTATGTACTGTAACCGTCTGCCTAACTTGCCTGATTTCGGTTGCAACTAATTGTAGCTCGTTGTAGGCATGGATCCCTCTCAAGGAACATATAGGAGGAATCAGAAGCTGCTCTGCTCTTTCTGCAACTCTTTATTTGCTGAGATTCCACAACCAACTGCCTTGGTTGTTCGTAGTGTGTCGAGATTCTACACTGAATGACTGATTCTTTACTCGTTGAGATTCTAGAACTGAATGATTGACTTGACTCTGCATGCTTGTTCCCTTCTATATATCTTCCCCCCTCTCTCAAAGAAACAAGCTACTATAGCGAAAACCACAAGTGTAAACACTCCCATGAACAACTGTACATCTGAAATCCTCAGTGACTACTCTAACAGTGAACACCTGTGCACAGTTGACACCGCAAAAGCATGAGAATCAAATCATATGTGGAAAGGGCAACTCAGCAATCTTATTCATATAGCCTGGTAGGTGCACGTGTGCACACCAAAACAAACTTTACGTCTCCCCTTTCAATATAAACTAGCCAATGCCTGACGACCAGTTTATCTTCACATCTTCTTGGTTGCCTAGTCTGAGATTCGAACTACGGACCCTGCCTGGTTACATTAATATAAGATGACCTTATACATAAGATAACAGCCTTTACCACCTTCAGTTTTCAGAAAAATACCTATACAAAATGTGTTTCACTTTCTGCATGATTATAAGTTGACTCCCCATATTTGAACAACTTGACTTGACTCTGGTCCCATCTTCAGATCACCAGTTGCCATTTTACTAGTGGTTGGCAAAGGGGTTAATTGTACACCATGAAAGCATGTGGCAGAGCGGAAGTATGGCCCACTCATTCTTAACTTCAGCAGTATATGGAGGTGAGTGGCCAATTTCATGCCCTAGGCAGTTTACCCAGGGAACCACTACCAAATGAAGAGGAGGTAATGTGGGCCCAAGAGCTGGTATGTATGCTTTAGAGACAAGAAAAGTCCCTTGCTATGCTTAGAATTTAAACACAGTTCCTTGGATGTCCAGACCATATCCTAGTCACTACACCAACAGGTGCCTGTATGTCACATGTTATACAACATTATCATCACAATGATACATTTCAGATAATATGGAAATATCAAATGGTAACAAATGCAACATGCTTAGTACACGATCAATGCATTTATACATATTTCTTAGTGTTTGGAAAATGTCAACACAGAAACTCTGCAAGCAGCTACAGAAATGAATAAAAACTCTAACTAATACACAACTACAGTATCATAAGTTCTATGCAAGGTTCATTTGTTTATATAATAAACTACTACTGTTAAGACAAGTATGCAACTTACAAGTGTCTGATGAAGTGGACTGGAAATTCAGCCTAGTATGACAGAAAACATTCTGATGTGCACACGTCATCTTATGTTGTTAGGGATTTGAAAGAAAGCAGATTATGATGGCTGACATGGCACTCGGATAAAAAAAAAAAACATAAATAAAATACATACAGAACTGGACGAGGAAATGCTATCAGAAGTTACTCATTGGAAGACCAGGACATGGTAGGCTTACACTAGAACTGGTCCTAGTGAGGCAGAATGTGATTGCAAAGTGGTGTAGAAATGTGCCCAGTGATGGGTTTCAGTAATAGTAGCGCTGAACCCTAGGTTCTGCTGAATTGTCAATTATATGAACTTCAGTCGGCAGCCTTGAGTAGCTTCAGAAGGAAAGACTTACAGGAAAATACACTCTTGTTCTTTCCAAATTTGTTCATATTAATGAAAGTCCTGGTTAAGTTTGGTTTGGTGTATGTTAGGGCAGGGTCCTTAATTCATCACACTTTTAAATAATGCAAACACGTATGCTGGACGGCAGAAAAACATATTTACCATTTAAGAAGTGTGTTCGACCACTCTGCCATGACAGTCACCATTAGCATGTCAGTTGCCAATACAGTGTTCATCCCAGCAGCCAGTGGAATCAGTATTGAAAATGAATACAATGGATCAGCAAAGCGAGAAATTGGAAGGAAAAAGCCATCACCTCCGATAAAGCTAATAAGAAGAAGAAACAAAACAAATATACAGTAACTTCAATTTCCTCTTTATTGCGTCAAAATAATTACCAGTGTGCCACGTCAATTCCAGTGTATGTGACAACTCGTGTATCCTAAAACTTACGTTGTCTGTATGGATTTAACACCTAACGTTCCCAATCTTCGGACCTCTTCTGATATATTCATCGTTTATATTCCCTGAAAACATCAATAACGTGCAACTGAACAACAAATTACAAAAATTATGTTACCGGCAACTTCACAAATCGAACACATTGCCTTCGTTAGATATAAGACATTCCCAAATCCTCCTAATAAATATAACTTCGTACTAGCAGTAACACATTCATTCACATTTTTTATTCTCAATTTGCTGGCGTTTCCTACGGAATTATGCTTATACATTTGACAAGCCTAACCATTAACCTCCCTCATCACCTACACCGATGTCATACTGCTTAGCATGCCATTAGTCATCTGTGCTCCCGGGGCGACTGCCACCACAGATCATTCATTACCACCATGGATTAGAGCCACCATTCGAATACTGTCGACTTACGTGTGTCGAAAACATGTTAAACTCGATACTGTCGTTCATAGTGCACCGTTGTTTGCCGGGAAAAGAAGTTACAAATTTCTGTATTTGGAATTAATAGAACTGTGTTCGTACAACAGCCTGGACATATATCTTCGGGGAGAGCTTTAATTTTGATGCTGCATATGGTCTTAATTATAGCCTATTGAAGCAGGTCTTCGTACATCGTCCACGGCGGTACAGTATCTTACCACAAGGAAACCCAGAAGAAAAGAGAAAACTTAACGCCTTCAACTTACAGGTTGGCTGGATTATATGCAGAAATGGATGGTAGTTCACCCCTTTCACATAAATTTTGGGAGTCTTGCAGTATAATTCGAGAAGTACGAGTCTGAACATGGGAGTTTTGTCGGCATTTTGAACTTGGAGTGAACTTTTTGTTTTCGGCTTGGCAGGAATGTTGCGTTACGGCATCAGAGACGAGGAATTATCTTTATGTGTACTGGTGGTTTCATCAGATGTCTTCTGTGAGAAACTGTCTGATGCCTTATATAGTTGCAGTAAAAAGCAAGGCAGGTTTAAACTCTCAATTCACGAGTGTAGACGAGTACAGGATGTTATAAATGTGGCTACGAACCCTAGAGTTGATTTCATTGTGTTTGGAATTGACACGCGAGTTGGAAGTTGTCTTCAAGAGGTGGAAGAGGATATCAAGGTGTCAAGTACTGCTTTCACATTGGGACGTATGTGCTTTGTGCATGATGATGGCATTAAGCTCTTCGAGATGTCTGTGAGCTATAATGATATATGGGATCTTCAGAGCAAATATGGAGGTTATGTATTAGCGGGAAGCGTGGAAAGTGAAGCCAAATGTTTGTATCTAGCAAAGCGTATTTTGAAAGTGATCTCAACAGTCAGTGGTGTAAATTCAGGTTTACCTTACATTTGGTGTCCAGGGTTGAATGTTGAATAGTAAAGTAATCCAACATATGTATATTTTGTAGATTATAGTTAATAAGCCATTTATTAATGATAATTATGCAGTATATGCAACACTGCACCAAGCACTATCCATCAGTCACCACTGATTTGGACCTCTAGGTATACACAAGGAAAAAGGCTTAAAATGTCAGCAATACTCTGAGGTGTTTATTGTATTACATAATTTTTTTTAATATGGTGCAATTTTTGAGACTACAGAATAGGAGCTACTGCTTGTCATCAAGCCATGTGGGTGTTACCAGAATGAACTTACATTTCTACAGACCCTCTTAAATGTAAGAATGTACAGTCATATGCTGATAAAGCACCATTCTCACTTAAATTCTACCATATATTCTGTATTATATAACATTTTGATTTACCACTGCCATGACATACTGTCACAAATTGCAAACACACAGTGATTTATAATAAGGGTTTGACTTAAAACCACAATTAAATGTCATGGGAGAGGTGAATTTTTTTTAAGACTAATAAAATGTACACACTTCATTGTGTGTCATAATTTTTGGAAGTTTTAATTGAATATAATCCATATTAACATTGTGGTAACTGCAACAATGCACAAGTTATGAAGCAGGAAAAAATTGTGATAACCAAAGGTTAATAGCAGTCTGTGGTGTGCCACTCTCTTGGATTTTACATAGTTAATAAATTTGACTTATCTGCCCTATTGTTTTTTCTCTGTTGCACTGATAATAACATTATGGGGATGTTCAAGTGAAACCAATTTGAAGGCTCTTTTGGGTGAAGGACAAAAGGTTGTTAAATACAGTCATCCTCACAGCTGATGAGGCTAGCATCTCATTCACATGCCAACCCATAAACATGCAAAGAACTCCTATGGCTGACTAATAACTGTAGGCACCAAGGAACTGAATGACAGCTTATGTGTCCTGTTTGAACAATGGCTGTTCCTGAAATAATGGCATTTAACTATGTTACACTTCTTCAATTTATTGTAACGCACACATGCTCTTGCTCTGCTCATTGTCATTCACGAATATGTTTTGATGCCAATATTGAGGCGAAGCTGTTCATAGAATACAAATGTCAGTATTGTATGTGGTGCAAGACGAATGAATCGAAGTACGTACCCCTGAAAAAAAAAAAAAGAGTATTTTGTTTTGAGCAGTTGGTTGTGTTGGAAAATATAGAGCATAAGTCAAAAGTACCTCCATAACTCTGAAGGCTCTTATTGTTACAACAGAGAACAAGGAATTTAGCACTGTAATATTGCCAAGTTTTACAGTGCCAATCACAGCCCAGCAGTATTCAGCTTCTTGTCACAATTACTGCCTTGCAGTTGTGCAGTAACCCTCCTCTTCAGGTCAATATTTCTAGATAACAGTGGCTGAAAAAATTCTTAATTCATGAATCATCACCAGAAAAATTCCAAGAGTTCATTGCTGTGAGGTCAGGCGAACAGGAAGGTTGTAATGGGTTTGCAACATTTGCAGTTTTTTCTTCTGTGGAGCACAAAATGTTCATGACAAGCATGGACTATGTACAAATGGCACTGCCACATATTCTACATTTGGTTCACAGAGCACCTTAACTGCGCAGTTTGTACGTTACTGTATACAGAATGTCTGCTAGGTTGTTCTCTATCTAAATGGGTACAGAATTTCACTTAGCTTGTTTGTGTCTAACCAAAACATACACAGAACCCTTGGAGTGTGGGACAGCAGTGGTGAGATGCACATCAAACTTGGGGAAGTTTCTGTCTACCCTTTACTGTCAACACTGGTGTTTGTTCAGTAATGTACATTTGTAAATTAGTGATAATTCTTTTGACTTATGCTGTGTATTTAAATCTTTTAGCTGCCAGGTCACTAGTAAGTGTCCAAAATAAAAAAGATGCATATCACACATACTACTAACCTGTAAGAGAGAATAAATTTAAAAATGGATTCACAATATAACATCCTATTAAAATTATTTTCAATGTTACATTCCTTTCTCGTAACATTTATTACCTTGAAAAATCCAGCTGGCCCCAGTTTTGCTGTATACGTGATTATATGCCACATATTCTGTAGGGGGAAAAAGAAACACAAATCATAGGTATAGTACTTGATAATAAGGAACAATTTTACTGAGATTGTTTCCTTGACTTCTGTTGGTACTTTTTATATCCTTCAGATGGTCACATAGTTTTGTCTCTCCAGTTGTGATGACACTGTGTTGTTTCAGTACATTTTCTATGTTTCATAGCAGGTACTTACAAATGTTTTTAAACCCTATATATATGACAATAAACATCACAAAGACTGCATAATCTGAATAAACAATTTCAACAAACTAGTGGTGTTAATTTACAAAAAATTAAAAAGAAAGATTTCTACATTTTATGTACTGCCTTTTCAGTCAGCACAAAACCAATGCAAGGAACACAACACAAATTTGTGTTGAGTTTTAAGGTTTTCACACTGATGTGGATAAGCTGTGTCTTCCGGAATGTGATGCAGCACAACTGGTTATTTGGTTCTTGATGTTTCAAGTCAGCATTGTGGTCCCTTCTTGATCATGATACCACTACACTTCCTCAAAATGTCAGGAACCAACTGCACAGTGGCACTGTGTCACATGCCAGTGCCTAAAAAAAAATCCTGTTCATCTATGATGACTGTGAGATGACATTTGACAACCTGATGACATTGCTCAGGAAATCCCTTAAAATATGTAGCTACCTTTCTCAGACAATTGTCAGAACCAGCTAAAGAGTCAGTTTGGCCAACTGGGCAGAAAATGTGAAGATAAATTAATAAACTGAAGATGTGAAGGGTAAAGAAAAAAAGCAATGAAAATGCTTGGTTTTAATCAGACCTTCACACCATATTAACAATGGAATTTAATCAGGAAATTTTTAAAAATAAATTACTGCACCTGGCAAATGCCACCTCAAGTACAGGTAAAAAATCAGGTAAATCAGTCCCATTACAGGCCCAAGGTGCCCAGAGGGTTCCAGGAAGTTAAGGTTCCCACATTACGTGACAATGGCCCAGGATGATGGTAAGATTGTCAGCCTTACACACCGGCCACTTTTACCCCCAGGAAATACTCTTGGTACTCATTTCTGTTAGAGGCTGAGTCGACCCCAGGGCCATAGTGTGATCGGAAGGATTATGTCAATGAAGAATTTGAATGACACCACCTGTTATCGAACCAGTGACCTTCTGATTTGTAGCGCAGCACCTTAACCACTGTGCTACTGCTGTCCCCTCAAGTTCAGGACAGGTCATTATAAGGTGGACAGTACCTAAATCTTTTATATTGATTGTGTCATGTGACACATGTTAGGCATAAACATAGCCTGTTACTTCCAGTGATTTCTTCTCATATTTCTTAGCCAGTCAGCTTGTCATATAAAGGAGTGATCTGCAAAGGCACATTTCTAAGTGTCCAGCGAGGACTAACTTTTTTTGTGTTGGATGAAAAAGTTCATGCATTACAGCTTAAAGTTCCCATAATTGGACAGACATGGTTGTGACCCACTACCAGTCTGTGAAATATTGGTTGGAACGTGGTGGTAAGTTACAGAATTCAACTTTATGACAATGTGGGAAATCCAGTAGGATTACATGTGTCATTAGGGAAACTGACCATTTGCAATTAAAGGAAATTCTGTAGAAGCAGTCAGTTTCGAAGTTTGGGTTCGAATTTATGTGGATGAATCAAATTCACTACAGGGAAGACAGATGCAACTTCAAGATGACACTTTGAATTTCAATTTGACAGTATCAGCCTGCACGAATCCACACTTCTAAATAATTTGTATTATATAGCGTTCAGATGTAGGAATTCTTCCATCACACTAAAAGGATTACATGCATGTGAATTGAATTAAATGCCTAAAATATCTTAAAGCCAAGTAATTAATAACAAGTTAATGAAGTATCAAATGGTGTTATAATTCTGTAAGTAATTGACATGACCAATCTGCAGCCAAATGTGACTTGTGATTATATACATCTCAGGAAGTGTTTATTGGAGATGTGCAACTGAAAGAAAGGACAGTAATTGTCTCCTTATTAATGAAATTCTCAATGCTATTTATTGGAGATAATGTAACACTGCTGAAGTGCCTTGTGTTGGCTTCAGACATTATTCCCTCAATGGAGCTCATGTCTACTGTGAATATGCTGGTCAGCATTTCTTATGAAGAAACAATTAGTTAGCATAAATGGAAACACAACCTGCTGGTGGCTAACCAAGAATAATGCCGTGACCATCTGAGGAGACAACCATGTAAGTGAGCAAAACGGGCTGTATACATTACATAACAAAATATCTAACATTAATCTACACTAAACAACAGGGATACATTTCTTTGAGTTATAACATGACTTCAGTATTCAGTCCACAGGTACAACAAAAACCTGGACATTTTATAAATTCTCCGAGGAACTATCAAAAGTGTCATGTTGCAAATGATATGAAGAGAATGAAAAATGATGATGAAGACTCCTCTAGTGATGCAAGTGTTGGCAGTGACATATTTGTAACTTTTTATTACACTAATACTCTAATATTTTAACTCTGATAACAGTACATTCCAGAATATCAAACATGCAAACAATGACTGTCAAAAACAACCTGGCTAATGTGAATACACATATTTTCCTGAAACTGAATACTGTATGATTACATGCAAGGTCATTTTATATTTGGGTAAATAAAGTATCTACACCACAATCCAATCCATTTCTCCCTGCATAAATTTTTTCATCTTCCTATGTAGTCGAATAAAGATAGACCAACTTGATGTCACTTGCTTTATTATTTCATTATTTAATGCTCAACATGTTTCGAATGTTAGTACATCCATCTTCAGGAGCTTGCGACTTATTTGTTGAGTTATTTCATGGGTTGTATTGCTCTGGTTCGATGTGTGTTGGTGTTACGGTGTGGTTTGGCTGGGGTGGTGTGGTATCCTTATGCAGGCAGCAGGCTTCAGCCTACAGCCTGCATAAGGATACCACACCACCCCAGCCGAACCACACCGTAACACCAACACACATTGAACCAGAGCAATACAACCCATGAAATAACTCAACAAATAAGTCGCAAGCTCCTGAAGATGGATGTACTAACATTCGAAACATGCTGAGCATTAAATAATGAAATAATAAAGCAAGTGACATCAAGTTGGTCTATCTTTATTCAACTATCAAGATGACGCACAGTCCAATAAACATAAGCTTCCTATGTACATTAAATTGAGACCTAAAAATTCAACAAATGGGCTTCGACATGCTGCACAGCATGTGGTGTTAAGACAGTGCATGAATCTTCATCCTACACCAGTATACAACTATTCAAAACAAACAATTCTGTATCCAGTTTTTCCACATACTATTCCATCTACCTACTGCTATACTTTAAATTATTAAATCACTGCCATCTGATGTTTGCATCCGCAACTGCAAGCTTTTTAAAACATGCAGCCCCAGAATGCTGTTTACCTTGAATTCTCCAGGCCTGGCATTCATTGTCCTAGTCTTGATGACATCAATTGGTTGTGTCAGTGTTGTTGCTACACCACCCTGTAGCATATGTATCACATGAATCAGCACTTAGTTATCTGAGATACACATACAGTTATTATAAGCACCATGTACTCCAAACTACATTATGCACTGTTTAAAGTGTCAGACTATTTACAAGAAAGAATAAAAAATGCTAACAAAACATACTTCATGCTAAAAAAATTCTTAGAAATAAAAATATATCTAAAAAACTAAAATAAAGACTAAAGAACACAACAATAGACAAAACTTTAACATATACATCAGAAACCTCGATACTAACAAAGAGAGAGAGAGAGCAAATAAACATTTTTGAAAGGAAAATTTATAGAAGAATTTTAGGCCAGTATATGACAATGAAAAAGAAACTTGGGGAATATTAACCAATAAAGAAATTTATGCAATGGTTAAAAGACCCACTATAACAGACAATAAGGTTAAATAGATTACGCTGGTTTGGGCGTGTACAAGGTACAGAGAATGAAAGAATACAGAATTCCCAGAAAAAGTATTATATATGAATTTGGAAGCAACAAGGATGAGAGGTAGACCAAGAAATAGATGGCAAGAAGAAGTGAGGGAGGATGGAAGACTAGTTGGTGAAGGGTGCAAGGAAAGGGTATATAACAGAGAGGAATGGAAGAAGTTCCTGAGAATTGCAAGGAATCGTTGCATTCTGCACATGCCAATGGAATGAATGAATGAATGTATCAGACTGAATTATGTAAAGACATAAAAAAAAGGTATTAAAACAACTCATCAATGTGGTGCAGTTTGGGGTCCTGAAGCACAACAGTCAGATATTTCAATTACAACAGAAGGCAGTTCATTACCTACAAGAAAACAAGTCTAAGAGCCAAAAGAAAAGCAGTGTCCAATCAGTACTAACAAGAAAACAAGATTATGTCAGAGTGGATATCTTCCCCCTGCAGTTATCATCCTGTTCGTGTATAGATTTTGCATGCATGCTACTTGAAACAGCAGTGAAGAATTGTATACAGGTTGTGGAACTTGCTATCTCCACTACCATAATGAATTCCCCTGGCGTGAACTAAGAAGCCTCACAAACTCTTCTCATTTGTGCAATGCTTACCAGGGCCCTCCTTATGCCTAACTAGCTTAAAATGTTCTGACAGGTACTTAATGGGCTATCTGCCATGTTCCAGATCATAACACCTTTGTACCTTAATCATGGACATCAGCTCCGTCTACTGGGTGGACACACACACACGCTAGGTGCTATGGTGTTACCATACCATATTTCTGAGTTATGTATTTTCAGTAGCATTGCTACAAGGTGCACTGTGAAGTTCCATTAATCTGAGTGATTTTTCTGAATTCAGCAGAATATTTCTTGATATCACTTGCACTCTGTGTTTTTGTAATGTGCTGAATGCAGTAAATTATGGCCATCATGTAGTTCAAAGTGACAGAAAATACAACTGACATCCATTTGTGGTATTCAATAAAGTTACATATATTTTCTGAGCTGTGTGGAACTGCTGGTTTTTGATTACATGCTAAGATCTCTGAAATAAAAGTATATGACGGGAGATTGAAGCATTGTACATCTGAGAGATATCTTCTGTTGATACCACCGCATCAGATGTTGCTGTTACAATGAATAATGGCTGTGAGGAATATTATATGGGTGGTGAAGCAGACAAATGAGAAAGCAGTTACAAACAAGCAGAGTCTAACGAAGACCACATAAAACTTGGCCAGACCTGTAGCTCAATATCTGCCTTAGCTACATCATTACCCTAAACAGTTATGAAGATATTAACCCTTTGCAGTCCATATATGTACATATATTAACATACAACATACAACCATGTCCAGCTTACTTTGAATATTCACATACTGCTGGACTGAACATTGTACTGGAACATGATTTTACTGTTGAGATGAATCTGGTGACACCTTTAAGGCTACACTTATGATTATTATTTATTCATTTATTTGTGTGGACACATGAAAATATACTGAGACCAATATCCATTTACTGTTATCAATTTTAAGACTGTCAGACTGATCCCAATGAATGATCAGAACATGAGTCCCATGCAACTGGACTGAGGTAGACAAATGGCATGATAGGTTTGAGAGATGGTTTAGAAGTTTTCATTCAATTATGGTTTAGCCAGGCCCAAAATCTTCAATTTTTCTCTTATTGACTGCAAAAAGCAGTATGACTAGATACTGTTTACATTACCACTTACTAACCATTCTACTATGCCACACTATGTAACCAAGCCCACACTCACAGCAGCAAGGCTTGCCAGGAAATGTGTTGTCAGGTTGTCTTTGAAGTCCCAATCCAGTAAGATGCTTTTAAATTGGTCATAAAAGGAAAGCTGTCCAACAGTCATTAGCACAGACCGTGCAGTAGCAGTAGACGCACCAGAAAATAACTGCCTGAATCCCTCGTCTTTATACACTCGCCATATCCCATTGAATGCATGGTGATAGCTAAAACACAAAATTTCGAACTTCCAAAAAACATGTAATGCATACAGAGACATTATTTTCAAAATTCCAAAATATTACTTAAAAACTTCCAGGGTAGTTCATGTGGAACTTGGGGTGGATGAAGTAGCACCAGGACAGGTTCTTCAGTCTTCCCCTCTCAATATCATTCTACCAATGGTCCATATTCTCATTCATTCATTCATTCATTTATCACTCATTGACACTAAATAATCTTAGCAAAAGGTTGTTAAGACTTGCCCTGCTTACTAAAACCAGAACAACATAGTTTTTCAACACCCATTAGTTACTTTACCAATAAAGTTATATCTTTCCTTCACTCAAGAACCAGGGAGTCAACCTGCTTCATGAACCATCCCAAGAGGTACTGCTCTCTAGTCTGACAAGCACATTCCTACTCCACACAGATATGAATTTATCTATCCACATAGCATATCATTTTTCTGCATACATTTCTATTTATTTCACAATATTATTGTACCTTCACTGAATCTACAGCAAAAATTTATAGTGGGAATGCAGTGTCAGCTGGGTGGTAATGAATTACATTGTTACCTAGTCTCTTCATCTATCCAGTACAGTTCAAAGTAACAATTATCATACATGTCACGGAAAAGAGCTATACTTACTTCCTCCTCTTGGCCGCTGGAAGTCTGATATCATTCTGCATACGGACATTAATGAGATCGGCTGGAGTCCCAATGAAACCACCAACTAGTCCTCCAACAGCTGCTATCCAAATCTTATTATAGAGAGGTACTTTCTCACCTGGTTTGGCAATGTACGCTTTAGCAGCCTATTAACAGGAATTACAATATACCACCAGTGTAGATTAAGTGTCATTCACCACATACAGATGCACATCCAGCACCTTCCTACATTATAACAAAGCATTCACTGACCTTATCACTAATCACTGTGCAGGGAATCACCAATAAGGCTACCACAGGCCATCAAATGAATTAATAGATTATTGTACAATCTAAAAAGAACTACTGTATTCGGGCTCCAACCAACATGTGCTCAAGAACTCCATCAAACTCTACTGGGATGCCAGAGCAATGATGAGAAAACTTCTCCACCATCTGCCATTGGAACAACAACTGCAAAAACAACTTTATTTGGGGGGTTGCAGCCCTCTATATCAAACCTGTGCCTACACTGAATGTTCTGCAATGTCTGCTGGTGCAGTATCTTGCTGACAACATACAAACATTTTTTTCTTCCTCTATGAAGGGACTTATTGGACTCAGGTTACAGACAAATGATGCATTCTTGTGACAACAGTAATAAACCTTTGGGTTTCACAGAATTCAAGTATTTCTTCATTAGCTGAGGAAATATTACCTTCTCTTCAGTTAGTCAGTTAGTTATGGCAGGGGTACACAAATCCTGGGCACCAGGTTGTGCAAGCAGCTAAAATTTTTACTGTAGTAATTAGTATTTGTATATCCCTTTCATGGAACCTGCTAAATGCCATCCTCCTGGCACCTAGAATTTTAAAGGCTGATCCTAGATTTTTGGAAAATTTGCCTCCTAAATATTGTTCTTGCACTGATCTGAACTGAATGTGTGATAAAACGTACATGGGACAACTCTCCTAATATTTGTAACACACTACACACCACGGTTCCCTTCCTTAAATGGGACTGGTAAGTTACATGAATACTTGCACTACATTCTTCCTGTGAAACATGTACTGTTCAGCAGCAAACCTCACCACGGCTGGAAACAAACACATAGAAAGTTCACAGCTAACTGTCCATGAGAGCAAAAGACATAATTTATGTAATCAAACTGTGCATATTATCATGGCATGCATCTTGAGACGGGCTGTGTTTGTATTGTTGGTGACACCCTGCATCCCTACTGTTGCTTGATTTGGCAAATGCCATATAAATATTTTATATTATCTTAATTTTCAGGTTTAACTTTTTTAATTTTAGGAATTATATACAAAGGTATTCTATAACTGTGATTTTAGATATAAACTGGACTTTACTCATGTCCTTTAGACCTCTTAAAATCTTGATTTTAATTCACATTTCTTCAGTGAGGGGTGCCTGCACTTCTGAAAAATGTAATCACAATTTCAGTCAGTGTAACCATTATTTTGCAGGTGCACTACATCAGATAACAGCCATTGCCAACATTTATTCACACACACACACACACATTACAGAAATGACTGCTCACTGTACCCTGCATAAACAGACACAAAGTCATACTGACCTCATAGACTGCAAACCTTGTAGTTGAATATGTCAGCTGACGTAGCACAGCTGCTGTAAGACCATGATTGAGGCTCAAAAGCCCCTCTTGTTGAATGACATTCATTGTAAGACGAAATATTGAGAGTTTTGCATCTTGTTGAATTTGTTGATGTACCTGTCATGTCAAGAAAGGGGTCAATGATTTTACATGCCTATAATCTTTCTGTCAATCACACAGGACAAGGTCCTACAGCTTCTTGATAACCAGAATTGATTGTAATATTGTATAAAAATGGTGAAGGACAAATATTTAGAGTGGCACAACGCCTAGGGCCCCAAATTTGGAAGTAACTTGTATCTCAAAAACAGAAAATAATACATACAAATGGTGCAGGATGACAACATTTCGTTATATGAGGGTGTACCAGCATAGATAATGGGCCCCCAGACTTAAAGCCAAATATCTCCAAAATAGTGCATTGTACATAAATGTGTAGAATACTGTGACAGCCATGAAATTAGTACTAAATTTGATCCAAGAGAATTGAGTTACACATGGCCAAGATGACAGCAGGAGTTTTACTCAGGCCACAAAGGAAACAACACATTAAGATCTTCAAAAATATTGGAATCACATTGAAATTAACTGTAAAATAATAAAACCGAATGTACTAATTTCAATCTTAACAATATGGAAATGACCTAAACTAAAGAAATTCTACAGAAGTCTCTCCTTAGGAAAGCAATTCAGTATTAGAGACTTCTAAATTCAAAACACTGTAATTTTGAAACAACAATTCATATACTACAGCATTCTAAACTGCTACATTGAGCCCGCACTTTCTGTTCATCTTCATGAGACCCTGAAGAAAGAAAATGCTTACCTTTATTGTATCCAAAGGTTGTGTAAAACAGGCTGCTGCAGCAGAGGCCACACCACCCATCCACCATCTTGGTACTCGAATTTCCATTGTATATCCTCTGCAAATCAAACCAATTCACATTGTGCACAATTCTCCTCAGTGGTCCATAAAGACCTTCCTAAGAAATGAATTATGAATTATCATCTTCCACAATACCATATAAAAATATCATACATGACACATTAAACTTTCAACAGATACTGTTCGTAATCTGTACAAGGAACAGCATTTCATGGGTATTATTTGATATAGGATCCTTAAATGTTATGTTCAGACAGACCATGGAAGACCACTATGAATATTTTGTGCAGTAAAATGTAATTTGTAACAGCAATTCACCTGTTGACATACATTCCTTCTTGTTCTGTAAGACTGTAAAATTTGGGGACTCACATTATGGGAAGAACAATGGTTGAGGCTATCCGAGTACAGGCTGTTGAAAAAGATGTTGGGGCGTGAAAAAGAACAAGTAAAAGGAGAACAGAGAAAACTGCATGATAGAAATCTTCAGGAATTGTATTCTCCACCACATATTATGGTACTCAAATTGTGGGTAACAAGATGGATGGGTCATATGGCAGAAGTGGGGAGAACAGAAAGAAAAAGTTTTGTTGGTAAAATCTGAGGGAAAGAGTCCACTTGGAAGACGTAGGAGGAGATGGCAAAATAATAACAAACTGTACTTTAGATAAATAAGATGGGATGGCGTAAACTGGTGTCGTTTAGCTCAGGAGAGGGAGAAGTAGCGAGTTCTTGTCACCACTGCAATGGACTTCGAACCCCTGAAAACGGAGGCGGCATGTGCCTTCGAAACGACGGGAACAACTTACACAGCGTCACGTCACATCCCAGACACCTGGAATCCACGGCAATGAACCTTCGTGTTCCATAAAATGCGGGATTTTCTTGACTAGCTGAGGAATTACTAGCTCTACGACTCCGTTCAACAAATTAGTAATTTTGGAATGTTCTGATTCTACATTAACATCGCAGTTGTACATTTACACCACCACGTTACGTACCTACCACGGTTACTAGGCTACCCTTAACAATGCGACGGCTGTTACCCGTGATTTGCCGACCATGGATTACCGCAGTTATGATGAGGGCATGTGATGCCTGAGTGAAATTATGTAATGATTCTAAAAGTACTACAGATTGACGTTGTTTCTTTCCGTAGAGTAGGTGTCGGGTTGGGTTATGGGAAGTGATGGGTTAGGTTAGTTGGTCATATGCAGCATGGTGTGGTACGTAGATGTTGCCTTTTTTTTTTTTTAAACCGATCCGAGGGGGTGTGTGTGTGTTTTTTTTTTATTCGGTATCTGCATCTGAAAGTTGCCCTGTCGGAATGTACTGCGGGAGAATCCACGTCCATGCCGAAATATGGAAGCATGCTAGAACTTTCACGGCAAGACGTCGGGGTATTATTAGCCCATTACCGTTTTTGCCAGAGCTGTTCGGACTCTTGCTAACAGACTCGCTTAAAATCGAGAGTATTAACGGCAAACAGTTCGAAGTAGCAACAACATAATGTGTTTTTGTTTATACATGATAACCGCACAGAATTTATATCACTAAGAAATGATAAGATATAGCAATGACGTGTCTGAATTTCCAGCAGCCTACGTACGTAAAGCTAAATTCCCCCCCATGTTTGATTTGGCATAACGTCAGAATAAGTAAGGAGTGGGCAGCTTCAGGCACTAGCTTACAGCCAGGAATTTTGTTCTTAAATACAAGACCCCAAGACACTGTTCGCATGTAACGTGATAATATTCCACTGCTTATTGTTGTACATTGATAAAAATGAATGTGTTGTCAAGTTATTTTTCAGTTGGCATTATAATGAATGAAATAAAGCTCTTGAATGCTGGTGTCACTAACATACCTGAATGTACATTAATGGTAGTCCTCGAGGATGGTTCCACCTCTGTGAAAACTTCTTCATAACCTACTAACTGGTAATCTGGCTACTTGTAGAGGAAATAGGTGTTCTTTTTCCACTAGCTGGCATAGAACTGACACCATCTAAAGTACAAAATACTCCAGGGATTTGTGATACTGTTCGTGAATGATGAAGGGAATATACTTCATAGTATAAGTTTCTTTTCATATAAAATCTAGTTTAAAACCCCATGGTGGGAGCACTAGTTTTCCCAAATTAATTTCAGGATATATCAGTCTTCTGCAAAGAAATAAGTGAGAATTTGTGACTGTGTAGTGTGTCTTGTTTGATGACTTATGTCACAGGTTCATGATTCTAAATTCACATCCCTTTCCTTTGTGATGCTTGTTGCCACAGGAGGCATTATTGGTATGAAGGAGGAGAGGAACAACAGGAAAGCAGTTTCTTAATGTGCCATCAGGAAGCTGTGATAAAAGAAACATAGCATATAATGTATAGCTCATTTTATAAATTGGTACCTAGGGTAAAAAATACACCTAGATCGTAACTTTTTCAAAAGCTTACAATCTACCATCTTGAGGGTATGATTTAAATTATGTCTAGTGTTGCACATGAATGTAGCTTGCATGGCGGCTACATTCACTTCACACAGCTGCACGTGTTAATCACAATACACAGTTGCAAGGCTCTTGCTCTCAAATATAACACATTACACTTTTCCTCTATTCTGAGAACTGCTGACACTGGCCACTGAAATTGCTCAGTTGATGGTGCAGTCTTTCTAGAAAAGTTAACTGTTTCTGAGCAAGTCAAAAAAATTCCTCCCCCCTTTGTGGAACTAAAAAATTTACCTAGTTCTCAGAAACCCTTCCATGGACCCTCATGTGATCCATTTCAATCCACACAAGATATTAGGTTTGCACTGCAGTGTGGTTGAGTTCTTTGATCTACTGGGATGATATTCAGCATCAATGTGTAATTATTATGGACATCTTTGGAGAGTATTTCATTAACAAACCACACACTCACACTGTGAATCATCAAAAAGATTGAAGACCTCAACTTCAGTCCACAACACTTACACTTAATTTATAAAAATTTCATTTGAATCTTTCCTTCTATCTATGCAGTTTACCTTCCAAGCAGATTCTTTGAGGTTGTCAGGCTAAAAATTTAATTTTTTAAATTTTTTTTTATGGACATGACACTAATAATTGAATATTCCTGTACAGTCAAATTCTCTTTGAGTCCTACTGAAAGTTGTCAGCAGTTCTCAGAACAAACTGTCCTGATCCCTCACAGACAGCACTAGTGTGAGATTCATATTCCTTATAAACACCCTAAATTTCTGAATTAAGGAAACCATTATTCTGATTTTTGTATGTACATATCATGAACAGTGCTTCAGACAGGCAGAAAAGTCGGAGCTTAATTTCATGTGTGGGGTGCTATCTTTATCCAGTTTTAGTGATTATTTAACAGAACCATGAATGTTAAAATGCTGCATATGTTTCATGAGTTTCACATGTGCTACTTCATTCAGCAGAAAGCCCTTCAAGCTATAATACATACATACACGCACGCGCACACACTTACAAACATACAGATAGTACAGTGATACAAAATAATAAAAAAAGTTTATTTTTACAGTACATTAAATTAGATTTGTAACAGAGTGTCGTGGCAAGAATACTGTTCATTTGCATACACTGCTGCTGCTGAAAGGGAACACCTATGTGATACATTGGTCTGTTGGTCTGGTGTCTTCAGCTACTGATCTAATGCTCTGACATCAGAAAGAAAATGAAACCCCAGTTTAGGTGACAAAATATTTCATTTACACTAAAATACTATGATTACTTTGTAACTAATAATAACCATCAATTTTCAATGTGGCACCCAAATTCAAATCTTTCCCTTCATTTGAAGCTAGATCTCCAGGTCTGTAAGGCATATGTTATGTATATAAATTTCAGTTAACTCCTGCATCAAATAAAAGGATTCTGCAATGCTTTCAAATTTAAGTGATGACAAAATGGTAGCAACATCAATGAATATTTACTATAAGATGAGCTCTTTGTAAAGGCACAGATATGGTTTGTGTCACTGCATTTATGCCCTTCAGTACCCTTGTGCATCCCTGCTTCTTACATTTTCATGATATCTGCATTGCTGTCTCATATGGGCACAGAATGTCACACAGGAAACAAAATGTCTGCCCTCTCCCACACTTTTATGTTTCTTCATGGAATTGCCATGTAAGGAAATGTTGTATTTGTTTCAGTCATATTATAGTGACATTTTTTTGCATCTCAGTATGCCTGCATTATGAAACATTATAAAACTTGTGTTATCATGACCTTACAAGTGTTCTGATGATGGTGTAACTGTAACACCAAAACATGTCACAGCTGTTTTAATGTAAAGTTTAAGATTGTTTTTTAAGACAACTCACTAGTGCATCAGTTGGCGAATAAATAAAACTTTAATAATATCAAGATGCACGGTATGAATGTAAA
>Ga0136643_10000878_pt1 | contig 35206 bp, 15 predicted proteins | sample TergutLab28metaG_FD_96883 | JGI IMG/M metagenome (GOLD analysis project Ga0136643, IMG submission 96883) | Labiotermes labralis P1 segment gut microbial communities from Petit-Saut dam, French Guiana - Lab288 P1 (version 3) (version 3) | ecosystem: Host-associated > Arthropoda: Insects >...
CTGTATATAAAATGTGAATAATACAGGGACCAAATACATTAGAATTATGAAACAAACTGCATTTTGAAGAGAAAAAACGAAGAGTATACACCATGTTTAAAATATTCGGTACCTATATATGTTGAATAAATATATAAAATGAAACTTTGGAGTTTAGCGGTGCGGTACGTCAACTGTAGTTGACGTTAGGTGTCTAAAGGTTCAGAAGTCTGAGAGCTTGTTGTTTCTTCATTAAATACTTAGCCACTCCTTAATTGGTTCATGTAATATTTAATAAAACTGTTCAAACGAAACCGTTTTTAAACGTCGAAGAGCGTGAATTTGTTGTGCATCTTGAAGCTATTAGGGTAACGAAATTCAATAAAATCTTCACTAACTGACAGTCGCAGTACCTTGAATTGGCTCTCAGTCAGTGAAGATTTTATTCAATGAATGTAGCCATTATTGGTGAACATGTAAGAATTTCGGAATTTGTGGTTACGTACCCAAAGTACTGTTGCACTTCTCAAAAGAAGACTCCCATGTAAACCGCATGCCTGTCGCCATAATCAATAATAGAAGAGTGTCGGTTTGCGTCACATCAGAATATTATAGTGTGTTACCAATGTTACATCCGCTTGCCATAAAAAGTGACTTAAGGTTAGAATAGTATAGCCTATAACAGCACAAAAACAGCAATATTGTTCCCAAAGCTGTGTAGTACCTCTATCTGAACTCCTGGTTTATGATTTCGCCTATTCTGGTAAATAAATAGCGAAAAATGGGAGTAAAACGCAGTCTTCATCTCCAGGGTAGAAATAAAAACCTGAGATCTTACAGCTGTAGCGTGGTCTATAGGTAGGTTCATTGTTAACACAGATGATGTAATATTACAAGTCTGTATTGAGTATTTTGTATTTTTGTGGTGTATAGTGTTGATATACAATTTAAGAAGAGGTTGATACCGACGGCTGTGTCCCAGTAATATAAAGTGTCCACAAAGTCCTCCGAGTTTTCTAGTAAACACGGTTCTTAATAAAATGAACTAGACCCATACACTTGCTGTTACTTGCAGTAAGACTCTCAACGTTTATTCATCCATCAAAATATGAAATGGTGTGCACTGATACGTTGTGCCTTCAGTTGTAAGTAAAATGGCGAATGCTCAGGAAAGTGACCACTGTGTTGGCTGGCTTTTCGAAAAATATTCAAACATTCAGATACGATAAAATTACGGCACACATTTCAAGGAATCTCCTTCAATTGATAAGAGACCGACAATGAAGAGACTGGAAACCGGTAGCGTCCATGAACTTCCTCGCAGAGGTTGGCCAAGTGTGAGGGATGACGATGTGCAGTGACGTCAACATTCTTTTACACGAAGCTCTACAAAATCCACACGACGAGCTTCGCGAGAACTGGGAGATCCACGTGCTACTGTACACAAAGTACTGCATATGATTTGGAGATTAGGTGCTTACAACGTTCAACCAGTGCAAGAGTTGAAACCTGGTTACAACTTACAGGGTCTGCCTTTAGTAGAAGAGATCGATCGCAATAACTATGATGCGGACTTCTTGAAAAAAATCATGTCTTCTGACGAGGCTATAATCCATGTCTCACTTGAATGTCACAGACACAATGGGAAGATTTTGGTACTGAAAATCCACACATTGTTAAAAAAAACACATAAAGGACTGTCCCAAATTTAACATCTGGTGTGATTTAATGCATAGCCAGATTACTACTGGTCTCTTCTTTTCCAAGAAACAACAATCACTATGAATACCTAGATGGAAATGGTGCATTTCTATGCTTTGCCTCAAACCACACTTTATTCTACAGCCAGATGGCAATTCCTTTCACTGGAGTTTAAGATTACGAGCATATCTGTGTGAGAAATTTCCGGGAAGATGAATCGGCAGAGAAAGTTCATTCACCTGGCCTCCTTGTTCGCCGGACGTAACAACACTGAACTTTATTGATGTATGTACTCTGCATTGTATACAATTTATTATTTAGACCAACAAATGAACAATATACTCGTATTAACAGTAATACCTATTTCGTAAAGTATTCCGTCATGTTTCAATGTATTTACACCATCTTTAGGGAGTCTTTTTTATATGTGCTCAATTTACAAAATCAATAAAATAAAATGTTTACATAGGTTATTGTTACAGATTATCAATAGATTACACTCGTTAAAAACGTTGTAAAATGTATCAAGGTGTTATAAATGTAGTAAATCGAATGTTGTTAATTTGGTGGCTGTATATACAATCGATAAAATCTTGAAGTGTATATCTTGTTGGTGCAATCCCTATGCGTCGAGCTTCCAAGTGTGCAGGTATGATGGGGACTAAACTGGGAAGGTACTGACTTACGTAGAAGTTCCACGCATAGGGATTGCACCCAAAAGATAAACACTTCCAGATTTTATCGATTGTATATATAGCCACCAACTTACAGAATTTAAGTACTGCATTCGTATCAACGCGATACTTTGTACAACGTTCTTAACGAGTATAATCTATTGATAATCTGTAACAATCACCTATGTAAACATTTTAATTTTATTAATTTTATTGATTTTGTAACTTTAACATATATAAGTAAAAGACTGCCTCAAGGTGATGCAAATACATCGAAACATGTCGGAGTGCTGTACAAAATAGACATTGCTGTTAATATATTGTGCATTTGTTGGTATGAATAATAAACACTGGACTTTTTCACCTGGGACTTTGTAATGCGCATTATTTACCAGTTTATCAGTTACCGGAAGTAATGACATTAAGAAGAGCATCACGGATGCGACCATGACTCTTCGCATTCCTCAGAACACGACAAGAGCCTGAATATCGACCGGACGTTGTCCGTGTTACCAAGAGTGCCCAAATAGTGGTTTAGTACGGTGAGTTAAAAGTTTTGAGAATCTGACCATAAGCCGCAATAAGGTGAATGTGTCTAGCTACACTTGTTTAAGAACAGTGTTGTCTTGAGTACCTGGAGGAACTTATGGAATCAACGGCATGTTATTAGGATCGCAGCGACATCACACTTGAATTTCGCTCAGCACAAGGATTTTATTCAGCTGTTTCCTTTTTCTGGGCTGTGACGCCTTGCAGTCTGGTAAACATTCACTTTGAATGTCCTCCAAAAAGTCGGGAAATTTCTATTCTGCTGCAAGCCGTTACTTCACAAAGAAAAATAATATTATTATTAGACAAAATAATATTATTATTAGACAAAACGGTCAGAAACAAATTTCACCTCTCTATTTCTTTTTTACATACGAAAACAGACAGAAGATATTCTGAAGTCAACCAGCTAAAAAGAAACGCAAGCTTTTGGTCTTGTTAATATTTAATTTGAATCGCACTTTTGTCTAACTCGAACATATGCATCCTTTCTATTTTTGAAATTATCGCCATTACTGGTGGTGGAGTTTTACAGCAATTGCAGTATAACCTTCTACCTTTATTCCCTGTTTCGTCAAAAAAATTCATTCTCTTCAAATCTTAATGCATTTCCCGTTCTTCGTCTAAAATATTTATTTTTTATTGTTGCTTGTGTAATGTAAGCAACATTTGGTAATTACTTGGTCTCTTTGTAAAAACTGGAATATGCTTGTATTGTAACATTAGTTGACGTAACTTGGAAACTTTGGCCAGCTTACCTCACAACTGTTTGTTGAGAGGTGTATTCGTGCCCCAGTTAAATGATGTAAATATTAAGTAAAATATTTGAGTCAGCACAACGCCATTATAAAATCCCGAGGAAATTAGGCTAATGCAAAACTTGCAAGATTGGTAACACCGGAGAGAAGATCTACTGAAGTAATTTTGGTTTAGGACACGACGTTACTCTGTTGCCTGCAGTACAATTATACTTTATAATATATCATCGGTTATCATGTTGGGCTACTGGCTGATAACAGAAGGTAAGCTGGACTGACCGATTATTAAATTGCTTATTTTAGCGATTTACTTTCGGAAACAAAATACTTTTCTAAACTGTACGATTACTGATTGGGATTGAATAGTGGCGTGACTATTAATTGAGCTATAATTTTGTAACGAATTATTTAGCGTAACCAAGGAACTTAAGCATCCTATTCCGGACTTGTATAACTTATATGTATATTAATGTGTATGTATATATATAGTAGACAATAGAATTCACTGTTAAGTTTGTTACGCGGTTCGTCACTCACTGAACCCAAAGCTGTCCTTTAGCCCCCGAAATACCTAGGTAACCACAAAGCCTCTGACTTGGCTATAGCTACCGCCTATTCCCTGTTCCCGTGGGAATTCCAGGATAGGCCGCTTAACGGCCACAATAGGGTCGCCCAAACTTACCGCTCGGCTTGGGCACTACATAAATTGGTGACACAACCCCCGTAGTCACTAAGCTTGCTCAAGTCTTCCAAATTAGTTCAATAATTCACTGATGTTTTCCTAAGCCAGGAATACTATTTTGCATGTGTAACGGCACTCTTCTTTAACTGCTACAATGTGTAAAGTAAAATGAATTTTACTTTGTTATAGCATTAAATTATATTTGTCCGTCGGTCATCAGACGTATATGGGGAGAGGGGTCGTCCGGATTACACGGGGATCTGGACCAGTGAGGGGAAACTCCGTGGTACAGTGTAGAAAACATCATCATTCATCTTAGTAATTAACCAACTCAATGCACAAATTCTTGTTTTATAATACGTTTATTATACGCCTGTATATGTTTCGAGCACTGTGTGCTCGAAACATATACAGGCGTATAATACAATTATTATAAAACAAGAATTTGAGCCTTCATCGTTGCACCGTGCATTTCGTAGAATTATTTAATTAGCACACCAACTAATGCACATACATGTGCATTAGTTGTTGTGCTAATTAAAAGAATTTGTGCATTAAGTTGGTTAATTACTAAGATTATACTGAGATGCACGGTCAGCAAAACATAAAAAAAATCATCATTCATTATTACATTGAAACTCCGTAAAGCGAAAATACTGTACCTAATAGTATATAAAAATATTATTAGTGCTATATACTATTATATTCAATAGGCCAGATATTCTGCAGGTGATGCCGTCAGATTGAGAAAGGGAACTGGCATCTCTTTATGATGCAGCTCTCGCTTCCATCTGCAGAGTGACGGTTACTAGGCAACCATGTCGGATAGCTCTCCCCTTCGTGTCCACTCTCTGCCAGCGTTCCTTGTATTACATTGCTGAAATATCTGGCCATGTTCCAGTATTTTGGGTGATTGTCTAAGAAGCTTTCTTGATATTGAAGTATAAAAATAAATTTATATTTTAACCTAAACGTGTATTAGAGTGTGTGCATCTCATATGGTCATTTTAAAATACCGCGTGTTTTTGTACGCACTCTCAGTTAGATCAATAAATTCCCTCTATACACCCTGAGTTTCATTCGCCAACTAATTGGTCTGTTTAATGTGTGTCTGATATATATCGACTTTTATGTCACTATCTTGGTCTGTGTGAAACACTTACAGGCGGTGTCAAAAGCTTCAAATTTTACATGTGCTTAAATTATTCAATATGCCCTCAGCTAAAAAGTACACATAAACTTACAATACACAAGCTAAAGCTAGATTTTACGGAACATTGTTAGCATTATGAAAATGCAAACAGTTTAAACAACAACCGGTTTTTACCAATCAATCCTCTACTACCTTATATGAATATAAAGTGAAATGTTGTACAGTAAGTACATACAATTACAGTACATTTTCTAACCGCCTGTTTGAAGTTTTTTTGGGCTGCGTTGCAAACCAACTTGGGCATATACCGCCTATTTGTTGAGGTTTCTAGATCACACACAAGTAAATATAAATTGAAACACGCGTGAGCGCGGTAGGACCCTCTTATCTAGTGATAAGCTCATTGCAGAAGTCATTACCTACACAACGCACAACAAACGAAACCGACGAACAACCAAGACCATAGCGGGATTCGAAGATGCGATCCCAAAACTCAAGTGGCTGTAGACTTACACCTTAGATTGCACGGCCACTGGGATCTGCATGTACGTTTTATACCATGCTCGTAATATAGACCTTAATATCACCATAGCTTCTTCCGAAGTGAATTCTCCACAGAGGGCGATCAAGTGTTTCCTCTTTCAGTAGCCAGTGAACTCTCGTTTCCTTAAGTTCATTCGGTAGTTGCCTACAACCTCTTCTTCGCCTTGCTGTCACTTCTTCCTTCTATCTCTCCTTCAATAACCTTATAGAAGCAAGTTCCTACGCAAGATATGCCAACCCAGCTGGCTTTTCTTCTATTCATTGTATGTAGGATATTTCCTCTCCCTCTAAATTCTATGCCGTATTTCTTCGTTTCTTAGCATGATTAGTCCAAGAGATCTTCTTCATCCTTCTTCAGAACAACATTTCGAACCTTCTAGGTTTTTCTGGTCTACTTTCTGGAGTTTTTACTATGTCAGGGGAATACATTGTCTGTGACGAGCGCATACATGTCTGAAGTGATGCAAGTTTATATAGGCCTATTGCCTTTCACTATTTATAAAAATCTTTAAAATGGCCTGAAAGCCTATTCATAACAGCGACAAAATAAATAGGACGATTTTGTTGTGAGTGTACATTTTGGGGTATAGGTTTGTTTTTTTTCGTCCAAACAAGACTGATATTTTACTGTCGTGTAAAAACAATTAGATACTTAAATTCTCTCTCTTACCTTCCCTCCTCATTATCGGTGTGAGGAGTTGTGGCATGCTTAACCCTTTTCCTGCTAACGTGGAGAATATGGTGATCTCCTAATTGGGCCAGCAAATGGCAGATGGGATTTAATTCGGCGTTTAAAAGGTTAATCTAGACACGTTTTAGAAGTCCAATATTATTGTTAGCTTTTGAACTTTTCTTAACCCTGTTCTTATTCAATAACATTTTAATGGCCTTACCATACCTACCACCCCAGCTTGCGTTTTGTAAACACAAATATTTTTAGAGTTATTTGTCCTTTTTACTGATTTGTGTTAACTGCATTTTTCTTTACGCAATTATCAAATCCTGTAAATCACACTGCTTTCGAGTATTCTCAAATTTTCATTTTAACTCTGTGTGGACCGATAGAAGCCCGCATTAAATTTACCACCCACCACGCTAATTTTAGTACTATATTTATATTTAATTTAATCAAATAGCTAAGAGTAATTTTTAAAAGTCACGGACAGATCAATTTGGCGACAATTTTGTTTACATTCTTCTATTTAGTGTATTTTACTGCAGAAATGCTGGATGATTACTGCCGTTCAAGGAAGTTATAACGTTCATTTACTTGTTGCCATTTTTAATTTTACGTGGATTCTTTAATTACCCTGTCGAAATGTAGAATATAGAGAGTTTGATGACAATATTATTCACGATTATTGCATTTTAAAGGAACTGGGAGGAAGGAATCGTGACTTAATTCAAGTTACTCTGACAGGATGTGGACTAATAAATATCACGAACGTTATAATACACAATAGCTGATATTTGAGCAGGAGAACTTCATAATACGAAACTAGACTGCTACTCACATTTTTGTGTTACTGTACCAACATTACTCAACATAACTTCCTTTTGCATGTTAATGTGTCATCACTTATCATCAATACCTTACATTTAACAATAATCACAAGCTCGCGTCTGGTTGTCGCCTCCCTATCGTCACCATGCTTTTCGCGTTGTGTGCATTGTCGTATATCGAGTGCAGAAAATAGTCTCGCGTGCAAAATCCAAATATTTCCCATGCGGTACAATATGTTCCCGCCATCCGTATGTTTTCCACCGGACGCTTCTGATAAAATCTATGTAGTCCGAGAACGGTATCACATTGTGGCTATTTATAGCATAGCGTACCATTTGGGCTAAGAGCCAGGGTACGATATTATGTTTTGGCCGAAGCCAGAAAGAAAAGTTCTGAAGAAACGGCCAGGAAACTGGAATCTATCGAGGATTACTCCGCAATATTTGTGCCGGCCTCTTCCCCGTCTATTGCCATATCACTGCAATCTCCCCCCATAAGGTCATTCGAGAGGTCAAATTTTCCATTTTGTTACATTGTTCGATGCCTCTAGATTTATCTTGTAGGATGGAGCTTTGGTCGAAACGATATTTTGTATTACACGGAACAACGTCTAGACTATCATCCCTGCAGGAGGCGTTGATCAATATTTTTCCACACCGTGAGACAATGGGGGGGATGGCGTTGTCATTATAGCACTCATTCGTGAAGGTTCCTTAGCAGCCTGCTACACACCTCGCAATATAATATATATCCCTTTCTTCTGTGCTCATTTTGTTGTGGCTGCAGAATATAGCTCCACTCGGAAAAGAAGATAAGGGCGTATTCGAAATCGTAGGGTATCACATACAGGTTATGAGAATTCGTGGCCTCCATGAAGTCCGTCCGTACGTCGAACCAGTCAGCTATTAAGAACCCCGAAATTCTGTATTGTACCAGCACCGCACATGGAAGAGATCACGTTTAGAGCTTTCATGTTGTTCGTGGTCTTTTGTTTCAGTTGAAGGGTTGAGAGAGAAATTCTGAAGAAGTCTCCCTGCCAGGTGTACCGCAGCAAAACCATTGTTACTGCACGTGTCACATGTTGGTAATGAGAAAAACACGTGTTGTGTACCACAGCTTGGATTTTAGAAAGGGATATATATAACGTACCCTCTGTCCAAGTTGGAGTGTTCTGATTTCCATGCCTCGGACCTTAAATTTGACTTTCGGCAATACTGCTGACCAAGGGAGGCACTGTCTTACGAATGAGGGGGCAAAGCTTATTCCAAAGGTCGTCGCCTCTTGCCTATGTGGTATGTCCATAATGGTCTTCTGCGTATCTCACTTTCGTTTTGATAAGGCAGTCGATATGTCCATGTCAACGAGTGTTCCAGTAGCCTGAATCTAGTGTGCTGGAATTTCACCTGCTCTGTCTATATCCGATGGGTCAGTTAAAAGAATCGTCACATCATCTGCATAAGAAATCACTGCAGTATTCTTTTGGCGAGGGTTGATTTGTATCCCTTCAAGATATCGATATATTTGTTAAGGGAGAGAATTTATGGTAAATATAAATAGACGTCTACTTAGGTAGCAATCCTGTCGCACAACACATTAAATTTGATAGTCCTTGAGCAATTACTACTAAGGTGTATTGCAGCGGGTCTGTTATCATACAGGGATTATTACGGACTATACCCATGTATCTGTGAAGTCCCGAAAGAACACTCACAAGAAATTCGGTAAAAGGCAGAGGAAAAGTCCAGTGAGAGGAGGTTTGCGTGTTAATTCGGCATCAACAATGACGACATCTAGGATCCCGCAACAACGTCAAGCATAATAGGCGTACGGCCTGTAATGGCGCATTGTTTTCCAGGATGTATGATATCAGGCAAGGAAGGCCGCAGCCTGTTGGTAATTATTCTTGCTAAGAATTTATAGTCAGATTTCAAAAGGGTGACGAGACGGCAGTAATTTTATGTATTCGAATGTGCAGATTTTCGAATACATAGCAGGAGCCAAATTTTTTCTTTTTCCGTTGTTCTGTTTTTCAGATGTAGTATCGCCTCATTATCAACGCAAACTAAGTTATTTTAGGTTTAATTCTACACTGTGACTTAAATTCAAGGCTCAGATTGTCCAGCCCCGGGGATTTACGTTTCGCGCCTTTATGAATTGCACGTCAAAGTTCTAATTCTGTGGAGATGCTCAAGTACGAATCGTATTGGTGGACCCCGGAACTGGTACGGACATGGTGACGAATAAAAGCCCCTTTCTAGGCCGGAAACAAAATGCCCATTGCTACCCAATTTACAGATTCAGTTATTGCTGGTCATCATGGCAGAAAAGCACCAGTGACTAAATATGAACATTGTTAAGTATGCGGTTGTGTGTGAAAAAATTGTCAGAATATAGTTTATATAGAGACTGGTTAAAAATGATTTCAAACAAAACGTTAAAAATGTGTCATGTAATGGAACAAATGGAACCATCGCCCCTTCTAATTTGAAATCACGAGAGAGGGAATTCAATTTATTTCCTTTTGAAGACATTACAATGCACAAACGGTAAACTATTTCACAGAAATCATTAAATTGTCTTTTGTTGTTATGTGTGCTATTGAGCAAAAGCTACTAACCCGGAGGAAAGTTGATGAATTGCGAGGGGTAGATGAGAGAAAGGACATTACAATGTCAGTCAGCACAAAAGAATGCTATTGCCACTCACTTATGAGATAAAAGTCAATACAAGTTTCAAAGTTAGCCATTGCGTTAAAAACACTCTGTCAAATGTCTGTGTGAAGTTCACATATATTTGGTAGTCTGCCACGTAAAGAAGGATAAGCATATGAGGCCCCCCCACACACACAACCACACGCACACACGTAGAGACACAAGGTGCAAAAATTCTTTTGCAAGTAAAAGAACATTTACATATCCATTTGGTAAATTTGTCTTCTTACAAAGATCCTACAGCGTAAATAAAGTCCCTTACTTCTCGACGCAGAAACCAGCCCAATTCATGTGGGATTTAGATAAAAAAAATAACACTTGTACAGAATTTTCTCCGAATAATTCGGTTTTCTTCTCATAGTAAATCAGGCCACTGCTCCAAGTTCAGTCTTTATTCTATTATCAGCTGAGAGTTTCGTCTTGTAATGTATTAACAGTTTTCATAGCACTTTTGATAATATCCATAAAAATGAGAGGAGATTTTTGGACTGAAATCAGTATCGTAGTCGTCGTCAACACTAATATCACGTTAAAGTATCGAACTGCAACAATGACGAAGTAAACCTTCTATTATCAGATTCAAACCCAGGATCTCTTTCTGGAGACAAGCAAACTTACCAAAATTTTCAAACATATTAGCACGTCTTCGATACCTGATTTGAAATTAGGACATAAAAACATTCTGAAATGCCTGGAATTAATTCCTGAAAAATATAAAACACTTCATGTTGTTTAAATATTTTCTATTAAATAAATTATTTATATTTTTATTTGGCGGCATTCTGTGTCCACCATAATCGATTTGAAGTTTCGAAATTCTGCCACTTTTATAAGGAAATATAATATTACTGACGTCATTAAACATTTAAATAAGGCACCCATTTTCCAGCCTGTTTTAAATATATCAGTAATTTTCGTCCAATGCCTTTTTCTCTATATATGACTACCGCTGTGGTCGGAACTGCCCCACTGCCTTGTAGGAACCAAAGACAGAATTACAGCCAGGTCTGCGGCGCTGAATCACACGATAGAAAAGGGCCAATAATTACATAAATCCAGACTCCTATAGGTTATTTGGAGAGTTATAAGACAGAGAGTGCTATACTTTGTGTATGCCTACGGCATAAAGTGCACACTGCAACTTACGATACCTATTCGTAGCATGTTCAGAACAAATCAGCATTACTCGAACATAAATATACACATAATTAAAGAGATATTCTTTTAGGAACTTGACAGTTGTTATCACCGTATGCCGACGTTACAGTAAATAGGTATTATGTACATGACCGGACACTCTTCGAGAATGGATTGCTGTCCTTAATTACGACAGCAGACATTTCAATGATCACCTAATTAATACCTTGTTCAAGCATTCGGTTCGACCGTCAAGAGCGATGCTTGATTGTGTCTCCACAGACAGTCACGGCGAGATGAATGTTCTGTATTTTGTCAGGGATGTTTGATCGTATGAGCTTGTGTACATTTTAACCAGCAAAGTGGTGTTCTTACTATCACACCTCACTGTAAATACCTTTTCCATACCTCAGTCAACGACAAGAACAACAACAAAACAAACTTAGTGGTAAATTGTGAAGTGAGATAGAAAACCAACAAGATGTAACAGTTAGAGGTTTATGCTGGATGTGGTTGGTAGCGGTTGTGGGGCGCTGTATTTTAGGGCGCGAGCGCCCCACAACCGCTACCAACCACATCCAGCAGAACCAGCGCAGCACACCACGTGCAGTAACACACGTCTTGGTCTCCTGAAGATGGGCATAATGATGCCCGAAACATGTTGAGGAAGTATTGATAATAAACATCTAACTGTTGCATCTTGTTGGTTTTCTATCTCACTTCACAATTTGCTCACGATGCACGGTCACAGAAACCTAAAACTTAGTGGCAGTCTTCACAAGTTTCCTACTAAAGTAAAACCGAAGGGGAAAATTAGATATCTTGAGAGAGCCAAGAGTCATAGAATGATCAACGGCTTCGTGGAGAGTCGAAATAAAGCTGGCAACAGCAGCATGGAGAGAAGTGTTAGAATACATATGTAACCAGTCATCGGACGAAAGAATATTGTACAACAATTTGTGAATACCACGGAAAAATTTATTTTTTTGTGGTTTTAAAGTCTTGTACTGAAATGCCTAAGGATGGTCAATACGGTCGACACTTGTAGCATGTATTGATGAAAAAAATAAAAATTTTGTTGCGGTTGACGACGTTTGTATGTAAATATCGATATGATATATCGATATGATATACACAACGAGTTGAATTCTATAAAAAAAATGGAAAAGACGAAGTCCATCAGGATGTAAATTTTAAAAATAAAACTGATAATTGAGATATTTTTCTAGCAAATATGTATTATAATCAGTAAAATAAAAATTTCATTAAAATTAATCTTCACTCCACGTACGTGTTGATGAAAATAAGTGTAGATACTGTGTAAGTACTGGACATGGCAGAAGAACCTGCATAAGGGGCGTAGGAACGAACCATTGATTTGAGGTAAGATCACAACCCCAAAGTTGCATCAGTGACTACAGACTACAGAGAGGTTGAGACTGAGAGGTCACGACCAGCAGAAGAAGAAGAAGAGGGTTATGTGTTGTTCTTAGACGGCTACAAAGTTAGCAATTAAACAAGAGCCTGTCATTGAACAATAATATTAAAAAAAGAGAAATCATCCTCTTCCCAGGAAAGTGAAAGAACACATAGAAACAGAATTTAGTCTTCAGCACCCTAAAAAATTGAGTTTTGACAGTTGTATAATAATAATGATAATAATAATAACACTTTACATGTATACTAACGAGTCTTAAGTTGTGAAATTTGCAAAGGATAACCACTGATGAATTCGCACTTCTAGCAATATACGTAAATTTTCCTCAGTTAAGTAACTTTAGTATTATGAGTTTAATCTTAATACACGCGTGTCTGTTGTAAAGCATTAAAATGGCAATATTTACGGTTATGTCTACATTTCCAGATGTCGGGTAACACAAAAAAATTTCTCAGTATTATTTTAATAAAGTGACTACACAACATGGACACCTTTTACAGCTGTTGCTAGAAGTTTAGCTCAACTAAGTCTTCCATAATTCTATGGAACATATATATAATCATATACACATGCCATTTATAAACTACTGTCATTATGCATTTTAAATGAAGTCTCACTTTCATAAAACTTCTGTAGGTTCTATTTCTTTGTTCCGCCTGGTATTTTTTTTGGGGGGGGGAGGGGTTTGGTTCCTGAACAATATCCTGGAGTTTGTTATTTTCTTTCCATGCTTTCTTTTCTAATACTCTCCTTAGCAATATCAGTTGATCAGTGCAAGTTATACAGCGCCACTTTATGTATTTTTTACTATAAATTTTTAGATAATATTTATGCTGTTCAATTGTAGGCGCTCGTGTTTTGGCCTGTATTAGTGCTCAGGTTGTAAAAATATTAGTAGATATTAGAATGTGCTTAGAATCAATAATTAGTGTTTCAAAAAGCTGAACACTGCTGATGCATGTATATCCATCTTGTGGAAGTGCACAGTCTCTAATCACAATAGACATGAAAGCAATAACTCGTATAAGCTGAAGTTAGATATTTACTGCTGTAGCAACACATTTCAGAGTTACTATGAGATGTTACGTCAGGAAGTCTTATATATACTTTTGCTTAATAAACAATCAATTTTTTTTAATACCAAAGTACAGAAATTAAAGTGAAATACACGTTAGTGGCGTATAGTGTACAGAGTAAGTACAGTTTGACTTACGATTAAAGTTTTACGAATCGAACGTTAAATCTATACAAGACGGTAACTTGTAAGTCCTAAGTTGTAGTACAAGATTTGAGAATCTCTGTACATAAAAAATGGAATAGACCCGTACGTTTTCTTGTATTATTTAATAATAAGTAAATTCATTTGTATTTACAGGATTTTCAAATGAATTCTTCACATTTCTCCTGTGCTTTCGAACAAGTTGGCTCAAGCCGTAACGTGAGATGGGATATCGAAACACCGGCTGGCATTTGTCATTACCTTCTCAGTCCCTTCAGTCCAACTCCGGGATAGAATCTTACCTCAAGCCACGATGTGTTCCTTCCACATCAATTCCAGTGGGTTACACATTGGAATGTGACACCGCTCATCTGGTTAAGAGGTTCCCTACCTTCTAAGACAGTATAGTATTCTCCTTTGTAGGGCCGTTTCCGAAGACGCAGCTTAGTGTGCCAACAGAACTGGAAGTTTTGCTACACCGCTATAGGCCTTAGATCTCGATGCTACTATCATGACAGCGTTCAACCCTATATAATCTGAAATACAGGCAGTTCCGTTTTTAAGCCAAACACAAACAGCGACAAGGGTCCTAAACCCTTGTAATATACGTAACTCAGATTGTAGCAAACAGTAGAGGACGGTTCGAAAATAAGGTCCTCTATCTTATTGCCATACAACAGTCTAGCCACCTGCTACCCGTCGATGATTTTTTTTTCAGTGAGTTCGGCAGATTCATTGCAGTCGCAATATTAATATTAGCGAAGCCCTTCAATTTTTGAGCCGAATGGGTTTCTGTAAATCTTTCTATCCGAAAAATGAACTAAAGAATTCCCACACCCACCCTACTCACCTTAATGCTGGATGTTTCCAAAGATTTCATTATAATTCGATGATTTCAAGTATCCTTAGTCAAAATATATCATAAATTTGCAACAAATATAGATTACGGTTGCACTTAGAAATTTAATTTTTGCTACAGCCTCTGTATAATTCTACGTTCGTAAGTGAGAACATTATATATATACAGCCGATAAACTGTTAATATTTTCAAAGTACCTTACGTTAATTTTGAAAATTTAAACAGATAGAGATACTTTTAAATATATGTAATTTTATTCATGCGACTTGGTTAATAACACAAAGTTTCATTATACCAATAATAATAATAATAACAAAATGCGAGTAATAATAGGGCAAATTGAACCATTTCAAAATAATTCAGTAAATACCTGAACAACAATGCGAAAGCACGAAATCAAGAAACTACAAAAAAAGCAGCCACATTGGTCACTGCAGGAAAAGTTCTACTACGGAATGCACTAATACGATTACAAAATATTTAACATGGGAAATAATATTAAATGTAGCATAAAATTCAAATACGGAATAGTATCAAATCTATATACCCTAAAAACATGTTTTTTCAGATATAAAATTGTAAATATCCTGCATACAATTGATAAAGAAGAAGACTAATAATATTGCATGGCTGTATGCAGTTAAGGACCGATACCTGGGTAGGTTATTGTGCGGAGGTTTGGGCGGACAGACAGGTGGTTGGGGATTAGTAAGGTTTTCTTTTATTGTTTTACGTAATATCAGAATTTAGACACTGTAGCAGTAAGTAAGCAAATTTCGTGTTCCTAATGTAAGTTGAGGGGCACACGGTGACGCAGCTGGTTGAAGCACTGCGCTACAAACCGGAAGGTCGCGGGTTCGATTCCCAATGGTGTCATTGGAATTTTTAATTGTCATTTCCCTTCCGGCCTCACTAAGCCCTGGGGTTCACTCAGCCTCTAACAGAAATGAGTAAAATGTAAAGCAGTCCCATTACAGGCCTGGAGAGGCCCAGAGGGTTCTAGGAAGTTAAGTTTCCCATATTTCGTGACAACGGCACAGGATGGTGGTAGGATGTCAGCCTTAAGCACCGGCCGCCTTTGCCCCCAGGAAATACTCCTGATAATCATTTCTGTTAGAGGCTGAGTCGACCCCAGGGTCATAGTGCGATAGGAAGGATTTTATGTCAATAAAAAATCCACTGACACTAGCTGGGATCGAACCAGCGACCTTCCGATTTGTAGCACAGCACCTTAAGTACTGTGCCACTGCGTTCAACAGAAATGAGAATCAGGAATATTTCCTGAGGCGTAAAGGCGGCAGGTGGGTAGGGCTGACAACTTTACAACCTTCATGTGCCTATTGTCTTGAAATCTGGGAGCTTCAAACTCCTGGAACCCTCAGGGCCTGTCCAGGCCTGTAATAGGATTGCGTTACCTGCTTTAATGTAAGTTAAACGTTTAATTTTTTATAGTCACGGCTAGAAGTCGTGAAATATCTTTTTTTTTAAGTCTCAAAATTCTTTACCATCTTCAAAATTTTCCGCAGTCGGACTTTACTCTGTGCTACATACTTTACAGCCCGCGCCTCTCAGATTCAGCATAACATTCCACTCATTATTGTGCCTAACATTCCAGCAAGTCCCTTCCGATGAATAATTGCTGAATAAAATGCCTTATTCTTTCTTCAATGCTTCTTTTAGGTTAATCCCATTTCATCGTCTATTGATTAAATCACCCTAACTATTAACATCCTAAACATTTAGTCTACGTAGCCTCACACATTCATAAGCTGTGTCGATCGGTAGATATTTAACAACGTCGCATTGGTGGCTTATACATTTACAAGCATTTCGCAAGATTTCCTTATCTCTTTCTTCAGATTCTAAGCAGTCCAAGAACAGGCTCAGGCATTGCATCAGTTGATACGGAATCATTTTTCAATAGAAATAAACCTTGTCGGCAGCTATCATAAATTTCACAAGAGAAGCAGCATGTTGCCACTCAGGTAGAAAACAAGTGAAATATTACATTAAAAAATTCCATGATTCAAATTTTCAAATGTTATTCGGTCACTGGAATCAACAAACTCATTCATCATTTGCATACAGCAGAGGAACTTCAATATGCTTCACGTGTTTGCGTCATCGCAGTGGCGTCTGTACGGGATGCCGCATTCCACCCCTTCTGCCGCTCACCCTTAAACACAAGGTCGTAATGTCACCGCTGATTCCAATTGTGTTCTGATTCTGCAACAAACCTATAATCAGTATTACCTCAAACTATAAATTCTTCCGCGTTGTACCCTCGTTGCTTCACAAGCACACTAATGAAACGGCAAATGAATTGCTTGCGTAGCAACGTAGTACAAATATTGATTCTATAAATTCGATAAAAACACTTTCGCTTCAAAGAATCCATGCTGAGAAGAGGGAAAGGCACGTCCCCGCAATAAATATGATCATTCAACACAAATGAGAAAACTAGTATTCACTACGGAAATTATATCTACAGGATCCTGTTACATTTCATATGCTCGTAAAATGAGTTCAATATATTTGATTCGGAGGGTTCTTAATCGCGCTTCTCTGTGACTTGTGTTATAATTTAGAGTGTTCTGAAATGCAGTGGGGGTTTAAAAGTTACGCAACATTTTAAGATATCTGTAAGATGCAAACAAAATTTCATATAAACAATTTTCAGGATATATTTGATATTTTGAGAGGTCACTTACCGATGTAGGCTTAAAACTTAACTCGTGGTTACAAGTAATCTTGTTACAAATATATTACCTCTTAAAGAAAATAGTCGATTAAATTATTCTCGACTATCAACGACATGCGAAAAATGTTTATGTTCGTAAATGAATGGAAGACAAACCAAAGAGGGAAAGTAGTAACATATAGGCATAATATTTAAGACTGTGGCATAATGGGTCATAAGTTAAAGACCAATAACTGGGAAATTATTACCTCAAAGAGCAAGGAATCAAGTACTGTACAGAGAAATTTACTTCATGAGAACTCGTACAACTTAAATAAACTATTCTTATACTTAATTATTAGCTTATTTTGAAACAAATTACCAGTAATTACACTGTTGTAGTCTCATCTCTTAATCATCTTAGAAAATCGAGCATGTTTGCAAGAAATACAGGTAAGTTAGGAAACAGGACGCTACTGTCTTGCAGTATAAAATTCTAGACTCCTCAGATGTTTATTTGTTTATTTCTTTACTTCATTGTTTAATACAAACTAGATTAATTTTGTCCTCTTTGATGTCCAGCCAAGTATAGTCAATTGTGCCTACAGGACTTACATACACCAGACACTGTTGACATGTTTTCCCCTTCACAGGATGAGTTTGTAGTCTATAAAATATTCGATGAAACGAACTTTATTTAATTCATGATGCTTAAAAACGTGTAAAATATATTTTTAAATCGCGGGCCTTTGAAGGGTATATAAACACAGTGCACTACGTTCATACAGAGTGAAAGGAATTTCGCACACATTATCTCAGGAGTGTGATTCATTGTTAAAATATAAGTATGAGTGTTCTACCAGTTACTTTCTGAGCCTTAGCACTCGACATACACGCAGCCGTCAAATGGCACAAGTTATCAGGTTATTAGAACGGAGTGCTTCGTGGTTTTATATCGGGCTCTACCCCTACCAGAGACATCACCCTCATTCTTAATACATGCATTTTCCATGTGTTTTTGTGTATTAAAATCCAACAAAATGCATTTATTCATGTTACTATACTTTGTTATTTTATACCAGATTACCTCTGACATGTTTCGGCTTACATCAAGACAATGTGATGGATACAAATACAAGGAAGCATATGAATAAGTTGACACATTGCATTATATGACATGAGAAACGCATATGTAGCGCCCTGTAAAGTAATCCTAAAATTATACATATACTATGAATTCCCTTTATTTTGTCTTCCTCGTGATGGCTCGATATGATCCGAAGCATACTGGAAACAATGTAATATAAGATAAAAATGCGTATTTAACCTAATTAAGAGTATTTTGTTCGATTTCAATAAATATCTTCGTAATTACAAGCTTCAACTCCATTTTGCTCAAAACGCTATTTCTACCTCAGAGACAGAGGATGATAAACGCGCAGCCACATTAGATTTTTTTTTTAGAAAAGTATTACTTCCTTGAACAGTTATCTTTTCAGAAATTAAATAGGATCCCCCGATAATCAGCACAAACATTGACGCTGAAGTGGACTTTATAGTCACACTCCCTTATGAATAAGGATTGCCCCTGCTCACCCTTGTCTACTATGGACCTTACGAAACACCTCACGCACAAAACACGCTTCATATGTCCACTGACTATTGTGTGAAAGGAGCTCATCGGCAAGTGTTCATGTAGTGGCCACTGCAAAACCGCGTCGTTAGATGACGATGGTCCGGATACATTGTGATATCCGCGATCAATTGCATGGCTGCTAATGATGGTCAAGAAGTACTTCGATGATCCTTCTTGAAAACAGTCTTAATTCTCATGAGAGACCCCATGAGCTTCTCCATGACTCCCGTTCCATAGCTCCAATTATGGCATCTTCATAGCCAGTCGTCCACTCAGTCCGTGGGCGATCAGCATCCACAAATGCCGTAGGGGTAGCACTTCCCTTTCTGAGGAGATGCTGTTCCAGTCGCAGAAACACAGCAACATCTGGACGAGATCGAACAGTGGATAACATTAAACTCGTTGAGTGGTACCATCTTGACTATTAAGAGCATAGATGATTACGATTGTCATCTTAATCGTCATGTTTATGTCCATCATCATTCGATCGCAATTTAACACTGTTGTGCATTATGTCCATTTCCCACACAACAAAACACTGCTGTTTAAAAATTACATTTCTCCATATCACGTAGACACAAACGTCAGAAACAAAAATCTCAGGAAGTATGTTTGCAGCAGTTTAGATCAATCTTTTAACAAGGACTGATAATGTGGAGAGATTGTGCGCGAATTTCCTTGTGTCCTCTATGTATACTAGCTCTGTATTTTATTTCGGAATTTTAGAACTGATATGAATTCTGAAAATAAATGTAGTGTAAACTCTTACTTGTAAAAACTATAATACAATCTACACAACATTCTACTTTAGGTCATTTCGTTTGAAATGCAAGAATATGTCTTCAGATTAGTAAAATCAGGCCATGTTCTTCGGAGATATCTGATAAAATATATTTCAACCATGTCACCTTAAAATATAGGTAATAATATCAGGCCTAACACATGTTTCGGGCCGAAAAAAATAAAAAAGTGACTGGGCTACAATTCGTAGATTTGCATATTTAAATCAAATATTAATGCTCAAGATAAGGAAAATTATATAGGTATTCTGAAAAGAGTAAAGAAAATTCTTATTCCATAAATGCAGAGAACTTCTCCGCTAGCTCAGGAAGTATAGCCGAAAAAGAAGAACTGTCTGTACTGCATTGATATAGTGAGATCAGTTTTAATAAAGTCCAAACAACTATCGAACTTTTATAAACAGTAGTCACAACAGACACTGTAACTTAAGGTAACAACACAACTTGATATCCTTAAAATCGTGTGGCTGTTTCCCTTAACAATTTTGAAAAGGTTTATGAATTTGTCTGAAAATTGGCATGATTTTTTATGGAATACTCAATACAAAGTAATGTATAAAATTTTAATGGCCAATATACTTCTCTAGTCACAAGTTGCCTTGGTGATTAAGATAGGAGAACACGCAAATTTGTACATCATTGACGCTTCCAGAATGGAAACTTCGTATGACAGATAATTGAGATACTTACCTGATGACCTAAAATCTGTGTAGAATTTCTTTGTCAATTAATTTCTAGGTCTTGTGTTTATAAATTAATTTTATCCAAACTACACTGCAATTCGGCTTACAGTAGTCTCTCATCTCACACTTATGTCCCTTCGTACTTAGTAAGGTCACATTGTAAACCGACTACACCGTTAATGGTTGTTGAAGGAAATGAACTGCGATAATTAAACTACAATTATTAGGTGTGTAATAAGCAGCACAGCTTTCTTCTTGCCGCTGTGCAACTTACTTACCAAGAACCGGTAACGGCCTACATTTTGCCGCTACCTAACTAGAACGTGTTACACTAAATTCCTCCATTCAGCAGCAGTTATTCTTGAGATGCTGATAGTCACTCATTTACTTAATAAATCTGCCTTCTATTAAGAACACACAGCTGCAATACCCTTTTCACAGGAGTCTGCAGGTGGCCTCTACTCTAAGCCAGATTACTCCATCTACATCACAATCTGTGACATAAAAACTAAACTGAGAAAAACACTCCGAATTTCTTTGGCTCGTCGCCCTACATTTATTGAAACAATTTACATTGCCCCACTTTCCCGAACGTTGAAAATCCTTTGTAGCCCCTGTGAGAATAAATAACAATCCTGTATTTCCTAGGTTTAAACCCGATGGCAAAATGTCGGAGATTTTGGATTTATAATTAATAAAATATTGTGTGATGAGGAAATTGCTTATTCGTCTTTCACAGTACGTCCTTATACAACTTTATTACCTTCAGTAGGTACAAACACTTTCATTACTCTTACAAAGGAATCCAGTCAAAATTTATTGAAAGGTGCTGTCGAAAGTATAAAAACTCTGGATGTTTTTTATCGGTAACTATCAAGGAAGGCACAAATGCACTTGCTAATTCGTTGCAGAACATATCGACTTTTTTTAAATAATCCGACACAGCATTCGTAACATAAATTACGACTTTACCTTTAATTTAAGACACATGCGATATTGTACTATCTTTCAAAATGAGAAATGTTACTGTGATAAGTCTGTTCTTCGTTTCACTGCAGATTTATGTGTGAAGGAGACTGTCAGCAGATGCCCCACTGCTGGCAGAGCTGTGCGATACACGAACTCTACAGTGATAACAAATTTTACTTCCCTAGTCAGCAGCAGCATCGGAGAAATGGGAAAAGATGAGAAACTGTTACGTTGGGGCAGAGCAAGGAATAGAAACAAAGAGAAATTTAGATTTAGTACTGAACAAACTGGAGAAAGAGGGGATATGAAGCACGAGATTGTATCAGCTGTGAAATTTGTCATGTACGATAAATTCCCGACCGACGCTCTTTCAACCAACTCTCATGCTTAATCGTCTTGTTTCTAAAGAAAATAATAAGCGAAAGTAACAACATTAATAGCGATTGTCAGAATTTACTGTATATTATTATTGTTACTATTACTATTATTATTATCATCATCATCATCATTATCATGCAAACAATAATTTGCAGTAAATCTGTAATTGACAAATCATTTGTGTATTTATTACATGAGATTGACTACTTCTTATGCGCATTCACAAAACTTGGGAAAGGAACCATTACCTTTGTCATGTCTGTCTGTCTGTTCGTCTCTTTAAAACAAGTCGGATCACATTGGAAGGATTGAAATTAAATTCGGTATTACAGAATTTTTCGAAAATATGTCTAATAAACTTAATTTTGATCAAAATCTGAGAACGAAACTCGTAACCTAAATGAATATCTATGTAGATTTATAATATCTCACTGAACTCTTCTTAGAATGAGAAATGTTCAGACAACGTCGTGCGGAAGATGAAAACACTTTATTTTCCATAGCTTTTTCCCGCAAATCGTTCTATTTATGAGACAATGTAGAAAAACGTGATAGAGTCAGACAGGTCACACGACAATATAATGCAGCGCACAATACATACAATTTGCATGCCAGATAACTAACACAGGCTAATTCTCAAAATATTTAATACTTATTGTTTATCCACAGCAAGAACAGTTATGCGATTGCAGCTAAATATTGCGTTATACTCGTACTTGGGCATACACTGACTGTTTTTTTAATCTATGCTCTTATTTTTATGCTTTGTAATTATTTATTTTTTATCCTGATTATCCTCTTCTTAATCGCTTTACATATCTTTATAATTTCATCGTGCATTCTGTAGATTATTTAATTACGCACATGCAAATAAACACACATACACACACACACACACACACACACACACACACATATATATATATATATATATTATTTAAGAATTCTAACATTTACATTAAAACATTTAAAAAGCTCCTACATATTTCGATCACACGATCATCCTCAGGGAGCATATATTGTTCCTTGCTAAAACATTCAGTGAATTACTACGTTATGTTAACTTTGGTGCTGTGGCAGCATGTCGTGTTTTTGTGTGTGAGTCGTACGCTTTTAGAATGAGCCTGGTTATGGTTGTGCGTCGTATGCTGTGCAGCGTGAGAGCCTCACTGTGCGCTGTGTTGAGTGCAGTCGCACTCAACACAGCGCACAGCACACACACCATACCCATGACACGCTGCCACACCACCGCATAACACCGCACTCAACACAGCGCACAGCACACACACCATACCTATGACACGCTGCCACACCACCGCATAACACATAACGACGTAGTTTTTACCGAATCTTAACCTAAATATAACTTTAGCTAGGCTCTAATGAAGGCTCACTGATGATGGTCGTAGACTGAAACATGTAGGAGCAAGTACAAGTGTTTTAATATAAAATTTTAAAACTTTTTCAGGTTTAATAAAGAGTGCATTTGTTGGTGTATGACCTTTATAGAAATAAATTATATTTTTCTGAGAATACTGCAGTTGGGTGTTAAATTAGGTGGAACATACAATAACTCCTGTGCTTCAGATTGATAAATGATATATCTTTCTACATACAGCGACACGAAGCGGCTGCGCATTACGTTGCACCCCATCGATTACAAGCGCTGCAACCTACCAACACTAGAGTAACATCTCGCGTTGAGCGACTCTTATTTTAAATTCTCATTAATCATCCAGTGTCACTTTCTTTATCTCTACAAATTTTCAAATCATGTGCTGATGAGATTTTTCAGTTCCATTTTTGAGTCTATAGAACTTAGAGGATTATTGCCTGGACATGACACACAACCATGAATGAAGTTATGTCATGTTACTGCAGAGAATGTCGACCAAGTTTTCCGGATAAAGAGTGTTGCGTGCCTTTGTTATACCCCGCAGTTTTGTTGCTTTTCGGGATAATGATGAGGTGAATTGTAAACCATTAACTATGAAAAATTAATCTTTTTAGTATACTCTTCCAGAATTTGCAAAAACAAAGTTTATACATATTAACCGCTTCATTACTCACTCGTTATAATTTCTAACAAATGCTGTTATATCATATCACAGTCGGTGTAGTGACTGGGCTAGTTGCCGGAGATACCGAAGTAGGAATGTCGGTCTGAAGAAATTTTCTCACATACAAAAAGGTCCAGGCCAACTTTGGGCCGACCCAGCTTCCACCTGAATGGGTAACGGGGGTCTTTCCCGGGTGTTAAGCGGCCCGAGCGTGACGTTGAAAATTCACCTCCACTATCGGTGAGATTGAGAATATATGGAGCTATACCTCTATATCGTTTTGTGCCTGCATGATATAAGAGGCACAAAACTTTTAGCTTTTTTTGTGGTTACGTCCTCAACTGTGCCAGTATGTCCCTGTATGGCTGAATATTTGTGCACTCTTTCGTTTTGGAAAAAAAAACTGATATTAAGAAGTACTGAAGGGTCTGCGCACTTATTGTAATTCTGTCCCAACAACAGTTATTTCGCCCACCTCTGTGTTACTGTCCGGGGGTTTCGGCTTTGTTTGAAACTTGTGTGACCCTAAGAGGAACTCAGAAATTAAGATTTAGTGAACCCTTTTCACTACCTATATAGGTAAGTCTAAGTGCGGAGTACGAAACATCAGCTAACTGCCTGCACGTTGTGATTCGTGTGGGACTGGAACTTCACAGACACTCGGACGGCAAAGCAGCTGCTGGTTGAGCCCTACTGTTCGGACGTGATACTGCTGACTGGAGCTCCGATGTGAATCCTAGTAGAGACAAATACGACCTACAATGGGAGGACAGAGGCTCTCTTACGCATGGTAGAGGCCAACAACCACAGCCCTCCGACGGTGTAAGTCTTTCCCTTAGGTTTTACTCTCTGCTATATTCTGCAAGAGTGCCGTAGCTGCAGTCTTCAAATCTGAACAGTCTTTCTGCTATCTTATCTTCCCAGGGGCGAGTGACGTTTGCAGCTACGTCGTACGTTTTATTTCGCATTTGTCTCTAGATTGGCCAGGTGTGCCTTTTTGCCCACTCCTATGTCCTGGCACTAACGCGTTATCACTTTTCAGTCCATGATAGAGACTTGGCTGGCATCGCTGCTGACTACGTCTAATTGGATTCCGTTAAGCTTCCAAAGAACAGTGCTTGCTAAGGGCACACTACCTTTTCCCGCACAAAGCCTAGTTTATTTTACGTTTCAGAGTGAAGAGCTATTACTCTCTTTAATAACATTAAAATGGTAGATTTTATAGTGGAATTTCAACTTGTCTTATACGTAGAGGTATTACTCATACAAATACATGCATTGTTGTGTACATAAAATATAAATTAATTTTAGGCTTCGAAGAGGAAGGATCTATATTTCTCTGAATCCCAAAATTTTCATGACACCCTACAATCATTTGACAACCCATTATCTAGGCCTATTTGTACTCCTTATTTTTACACTTACTGGTGAGTTTACTGTGAGTTACGAGCTCCACTATCATCAGTGGAACTGTATGGTACTAGACATAGTTAGACGCCATTTTTGGGTCGCAAAATGTATAAATGCAACGAGTGATAAAAATGAGAGATGTAATTTTTAATAAAATACTAGCGAAATTCAGTTGTTACGGGATATATTGGGCTATTACGGATGGGTTCCAATGTTATATATGTTCACACGACCCTTTCCAACCTTCACACATCTTTGTTAACACATCCCGCACTTCTTGTACGCCATCTTGCAAAATGTATGAGGTGTTGTATCGTGCTGAGTGGCTGGAGTTTTCTTTCCAGTCCACTTCCGTCTTACACCGCACGCTCCTCATGAATAACCCTGCGGCTGTTGTTTTCTCAACAGTTACAGCATCGCTGTTTGCGCGTGACTTGTTGCCCTTGCGAAGTAGACTAAACTCTACACTTTCGTTGCTATTCTTGGCGCTTTGCTGCAGATTGAGACAAATAACGATACAATGCTTAATAAGTTGTCTCTCGGTTGGAGAAAATAGAAGGAAGCTTTGGAATTTGCAGAGGGCGAAAAACTTAAACCTTGGAATGCGAGCACAGCTTGAAAAATGTTATTTTATTAAAAACTGCTGTAACACAAAGAAGGGTGGATGATAGATCTACAGAAGGAACTAAAAGAAAGAGAGATGCTAACGAAGACATAGTAAAAACACAAAAAATAAAAAAGTAACAGAAAATAAAGCAAGAAAAAAATAACATGAGCGAGGTGAAGAAGTAATGTAGTTTACATTGCATTATAACTAATCAAGACAGAGATTTCGTCTCCCACCAAAACATTTCCATAATTAATTTTGCCGAAAGTATATCACACTGACTCCAAAAGTCTAGCTTAATTAATCACTATTCATATATTTCTTCTGGTTGAAAGGATAACAAATCAACAATCAGAAGCGATTTATATACAAGTCCTGCAGTTCTTCAAGTATATTTGAGCCCATTTGCAAATGTAAATGAATTAAAATTATTTGTTTCGGCCATTTATTATATTTACTAAGGGTTTTAATGTAAATTTAACAATTATTAGCCAGGTACACGGAGGTTCCGGTTCACATATTTATCCTCCTATTTACTTTCTTATTTTAAATATTCCTTACCTTTTGTTGCCCTATTTTTTGATGCCATAATATTTATATGAACACATAGAGTCGTTTTTTCAACCCCCCCCAATATCGTTTTCCACTTCCCGAGACTACTACGATACGTATGCATGTCGATGGGGCACTCAGCGGCTGCGGTTTATATAATAAACGTGCCGGCAGGAGGCCGTAAACAATATTCTTTTATATATTTAATGCTCTCTTGTTTACCTCTCTTAGTTTCATTTATTTTTACTGATGGTGTGAGGAGGAAATTGACTGAGAGGTCATTCTGCCGCCTATACCCGTCTTCGTAACCATAAAACAGGAAACTGCCAGAACACGTTGACGCGGCTAGCGGCAATCACAGCCACGATCCCCGCACTCGAGGTAACCAAATTCTAATGTCTAACGCTGCGTGGACTATTGGCCTTTGAGCAGTTCTAACAAGAAACAGGGCAATTTCTTTAATTCTAAGATGTCACTTTTCCCTCAGGAATTCATAATAATAGAATTTTATGCATTGGGTCATGACTATCACTTTATTCCTTGTGTACCTTCATATATAATTCCTGTGTACGTAAATTTAAACAGAAGTTTCCGTCTGCTGTTTCCCTTAAGTTCCTTGGCTGTGTTCTATTAAATAACTGCCCAGCAAGTGTCGTGACAGTGATAAGATATCCTTGTGAAGCGAGAAACCAAGCAAACGCCTGAAGCATTACACGTTTTATGGCCTGAACCCAACAATTGATCCTGTTACCTCGTAACGAATAGAGGTACTTAACCTCTTCCTTGTTTAGCAAAAAGTAGAAATAGGGGATGCAGAGAGGAGAGAAAAAATAAGCGTTGTCATTACTTTGCCCTTCCCGCAGCACGCAAACAAAGCTGTGGTCATGATCAAGACATGATCTCCATATATTTTAAACCTTTTTTCTGTAACCCTCTTTCCCGCTAGCTTCAGAGGCAGACGAAAGGCTCAAAAGAAACCAGCGTGAAAAATTATTGAAGAAACATTGTGTTAGATATATTCAGAATTTTAACTAAGAAACCACCCAGCATGGCAACTGAAATGAGTGACAGGGTTTAACTGGATTTTGCAGAACAAAATGCCGTTTTCGGAGATAAAGTTGTTCAGAGCTAGGAAACATCTCAGTTAATATTTATTCATTTCCCTCTTCTTCCATAACATGTTATCAAATATTATGGCGAAATTGATAATCGTTTATCAGATCAAGAAACTATCCAACCTGTATGTAGAATCAAAATTCTAACTTATTCAAAAGAGCCCGCCGGGCCGTCCCACCACTCAGACACTTAGTTGTTGGCCTTACGCCGAGGAACCCTGGGTTCAAATTCAGATTTTTCCGTGTAGAATTGTAATGGGCAAAAATGCAACAAGATAGTTCTTTTTCTCGGAGAACTCCGATTTCCTCTGTCAGTATCATTCTGCAAATGCCCCCTACTTATTAACTAAAACGGACGCTATGTAAACTTAACAATTCAGAACGTCGCTCCACAACGCTCTTAAAAAGATTCCACCATCGAATCTTGTTCTGTGTTGGCCAGAGTCCACCAGGTTACATCCTATTTCTTTCATATAAATGTCAAGAGCGTCCTCTATAATTGAACCACGTCTCGCAAGCGCCCTACACTTCAGTTTTTCCCACGAAATTTGCACGTTTCTCAACTTACCCAAGCATCTTGTATTTTTAGGAAGTTTAATTAAATTTCAGTATAGTATTATTACGATTTGTCAAAAGTTTCGCAAGTTATAAATATTTTACGACTCTTAAATTTCACTTTAATTTTATACGCTGGCACTTCTAGGCTGTCATATATACGTGTCCGTGAAGAAACGTTTCAGTTTGTTGTCGAAACACCTGTACCTACTTCATAAATTTAAAATGCTCACTCCTAGAATAATAGAACCTATAACTCATAAATAATTACACTCTTGTTGCAGGATTAGGTTTTGAAATATTACGATGCCTGATATTAAAGAAAGCTGTAGGGCAAACAGTAACTTCAGGTTTAGTGTGACATTATTTTGTGGTTTATGTTAATCCGTAATAAGAGTCACAGCATACCACACTTCATTTACAGTAACGTTAAGGCAACGGGCCATTCAGCATAAATTTCTTCATTAGAAGTTGAAAAACATATTCTATGAAAAGCACAAAAAATCCTCCCCACCCTTACAACACACACACACACTCACACACACATACACAGGCGCTCATTCAGCATGGCCTTCTCATCATCGCATCATCGCACGTCTTTAACTTTCAAGGAATGTGAACTAATAAAATCCTCCTGTAGAATATTATCGGGAAGAAGAGGCTAGAATTCTTAATGCCACTTAATTTTCTCTAACTTCCCTGTGTATGGCCATCCCCATGTTTTAATCTATTTGAAGTAAATTCATGTTAATTAACGGTAAATTAAGTACAAACTTTTTGTACTCTTTCGTTGCTGATTACGTCTCCTGACAGGTTATAACATACTGCTGTGCTTAAGAACAGACACAACACTCAAATACAGGCTCCATACAAGAAAGTGCAGTCTTGAACCTATTAGTTAGTTGGCTCAGTTAAAAATTAATAATTCTATCGCTGTGAATGCTAGAATAGTGTACATATAATTTACACTGGACTGACATCTTATTTACTTCATTATGAAGTACGACGGATAAAAACGAGAACTCAGATAAACTCGCAATAAAACTCGAATGCAGTACAAGTCATTTATAAAAAGAAGACACAAAAATGTCGCTTTAGAGATAACAGATGTGGTTTTATGAATGTAAAGCAGAGGGATAAAATATTTGAATATGTTTTACTTTCTTCCACAGTTTTTGCTGCGACTGTGGTTCTTTGAGCAGAAATACTCTCTGAACATATCGGAAACAAAGACAGCTTTAAAATGTTGATATATTTATTCATAAAAAAAGTAAAAAAGTAAAATTTGTGTGGTGGTATACAGGAAGAAACCTCTTTCTCCCGAACATTACATTCCGTATGAAAATTGAAGCTGAAAATTTTCTACCGAGATGAAAAAAATGATAATTCTATAAATCCCCTAAGGGCGACAACAGAAGAATGATAGTATTTTTTTTCTCTTCATTCTCGCTCGGTATGAAGGAGCAGCTCACTGTACTGGCACAGATCTAGCCACGTACCGAGGTGTGAATTTCGATATAACTGATAAATATCATGACTAAAGTATCCGTGACTTTGCTTAGTCATTCTGCGCGATTATAACAAGTACTCATAAATAATTTCACGAAACAAGCCCTATTTGCCTCAGTGCAAAATCATATCCACCTACCATTCATAAATAAATTCACGTACGTTTTTATGCTGTTAAGTGGTGTCCTAATGTAATGTAACAATGAATTAGTCCGTCATTGTTCTGAAGCAGTGCAGAAATCTGTGTGGCTTATGCTGGGAAATGAAATGAGAAAATTTAAGCGTTAGACACACAAACTAAACTCCTGTTCTTCAGTTATACAAAAGTTGGGTAACATACATTACTTATTTTCAGTGCCCTTTGACCTTAATATTGAGACCATTATAGCTTATTGCTAAATGGAGATGGTACATTCCCAGAATCATTGTCCTCACGTTCGATCACATTATTTCCACAAACTCTCTTCATTCCATTATACACATACAGTACTGAATTACCGAGAACAAGAAGTGAGAAGACCTACCCTATTTTCATGTGCTTCCGAAGAATCTTTTACCAAAAAGAGAAGTTGCTAAAACTACATCTTCAAAATACTCCTTAAATAAAATTTTGATATTGCCTCCGAGTTACATTAGATGACGTGGGGTAAAAAAACAGTGGATTTCGAAACAAAACAATACATCCTAAAGTGTAATGACGTTTTGCACTGATTTAATACTAAAAATCTTTATTGCTCAATCTCAAAATTAAAATTTCGTTGAAAAAAGCTTACTGTTTTTATTCTTGTCACTTCCCTTGTAACCCACGCAGAGGTTTTAGTTTTTAAACTATGCCTCTTGCAAACAAGCGTTATTTTTCACTGGGATAGGTCAGTATATCTCTTTCTTCGTCAATTACACATCTATAATATTAGGCCTGCTTACGAAAGAATTCCCTCTCTGTTGTACATAACACTGTACAACAGAGGACGAAAGGAGACAACTCGTAATAAAAGTGATGTATGAGGCAAATGGGGGAAAATCAGAAAATTTACAGTAATCTTAGCGTATTAAAGAGTAATGTGTACAGCAATATGAAGGACACATAACATGGACTTTCTCTCTTTTTAATTAGGTTACTTGTACACTGTCTACCGAGAGTAACCTTACTGGACTAACATGAGAGCTCCATTGATAGAACAACAAAGATATGAACCATATTATTGTCATATGAAATGACAATTGTTAATTATGAGGGAATGAAATTAGCTCAATATGACGATAACTTAATGAAGGATAAGATAGCACACAAATGTTTAGAAAAGTTCCAAAGAGTGCTGACGATTGTAGTTAATATGGGTGTGCTCGTCAGTCATGTGTAAAAGTTAAGAAGCAAATAGAGCTTCAAATAAAAAAATTAAAATTCATGTAAAATAAAAAGCAATTTTGAAAAGCAGCAGCGTTAGAATCAACTGAGGTACATAAAAACCCCTTGTTTCTTTATTGTAATGAGAGGCTTGAGGCGTCTGTGCCCCAATGTTCTGGTCAGAGGGTATGAAAATTAGCTAAACTGCGGAATAAAAGAATTTCGCGACAGCGGTAACTCTGCGAGGGAAAATTAATTTCACGAATGTTTAAAAATAACTTAAAAATATTGTGCACAATTGTTGCCCATACATGAATTAAAACACTGAAGGAAAGGGAAAAAGATATCCCTCTGCGCGTCACGAACACATAATAAGGTGTGAAGATATTTTTCCGCTAAATTTTAACTTCGTAACCTAATGGATTTGTATAATCAGCTTCACATACTTGTTACTTCACTCGGTGTAAGACCTGCCGGTAAACTTTGAATAGGAGGCTGGGTGCACTCCCCGGCCTGCCATTTTCATTTGGTGTTGACTGACTGCTGAGAAAGATGAGATGCTCCTTTCTCTCCGCGACTGTTGTTCGGTGTGTCTGTTGATACGTTATTAACACCCACACGCCAAGGTGCTGTTTCTCGGGATCGAACCTGGAACGAACTGGCTCAGATGGGACAGACCGGTTTTCCAAAACGTCGGTAAAATACTACCATTCAATCTGCGTAAAATCCGGAAAGATCGCCTATCTTATTTACACCGGGGTGGAAGGCTGATGTAACGACAGGTTCAAATTTCTCTTCAGAAAACTGCATTAGGATATGGAGTCAATTGTTCTGCCTCAGGGCAGATTCAGTTTCGTACTGCCATCAGTACAGCAATAAACATTTCAGTGTCACGAAAAGCGATGAATATCCTCACTGTCTGAGCAATCATTAGCTTTTCTGTAAGGACTGTTCTCCATTGTTTTCTTTACAATTTTGTTGCTTTGTATACATGAGGGCTGTTGAAAAGTAAAGCTTTAAAATGTATCACTGTAAAACTGCGCACAGTCTCTCCACTCTTCAGAACGAATTCATAATAATCTAGATTAATAACATTTTTAGTCCTAACTTCCTTTATACCAAACTACCTTCTGAAATTTCTCGGTGTTTAAAAAGATTGCACTTTTACAAGGTTAACTGCAACTTTATTCCTATACCGCGAGTCATGCCACCTTTACGAAAGCCTTTTACAGAATTTCTCTCATAATACGTAGAGGAGTGAGACCGAGAAACGGGCATGGGAGCTTAGGAGAGAGGATCAGCTGCTTAAAACGTGCACGATGGTAATCCCCAGCGGGAATAGCGTCAGTGACTCCTTCCTTACAACAAGCACAGTTAAGGTGGTTTAAACTGAAGGCATTGTAACTGGTAGTATTATAATCTAAATAAGAGGCATGACTCCTTGGCCTACGTAGAGCTTGAGGACGTATGTGATATTACAGTAACGTCTGACACGTGCTTTTTATTGTGACGTGTTACGGAAGTCTAGCAGTTAGTCTAGCCACTGACATGGGAACTGGGAGAGCGGGATTCTCATCCGAAAATCCAAATATTTTTTCTTTGCCTCCGCTTCCAAAATGGATCTTGGACCTACGAAGTCTATGCAGCAACAAAGGGGCTTTGACTAATGCTTGGTTTAAGAAAGTGTGGAACCATACTTCCATTTCCGACATGCGTCTTCAAGGAGAGATATTTGTTTAAGCACAGGAAAATGTACGTTTTTGTTAGAGGACAATTATCTCCTCCAGAGCATTTCGCAGTACTCATATGTTTATAAATGTTGTTGTTGTGTTGTTGTTGTTGTTGTTGTTGTTGTTGCAGCCAACTTACTATTTAATCTATTAAATTATTGTGCTAACTTTGGCTTTAAAAATTAGCACGTTTCTGAAAATAGTGATTTTTAATTTTGTTTCATATAGATTTTTACCAAAATTAACATATTTTATGGACTTATTTGCTTGAAATAAAAACAGTAGAATTCCAAAAACATAGCTGTGATTTTATTTCCTTTCTGATGTTTTTCTGATCGTGTGTTGGGTGTCAAACCTGATAAAATACAGGTCTTACAGCATTCATAAATAATACAGAAATTGAGTAAGTTTCAAGTCGTCATAGATTTTCGTCTATCAGTAACGCCTCAGCTGAAATTTTGTAATCTTAATAGAATTGTAATATTCTTATATAGCACACGCTATGGAAATTAAACTTGGCACTGTTTTGACTTCGTAAAAGAATAGGTAGTTAATCATCACAGGTGGAATTCCACTTTTTAAAATTTTTTTGTTTTTGTGGCTTTCTTCAATATACATGATGAAATATATAAGAATTTTATTGAAAAAACATATACTTGTTTATGGATAATTTCCTTAGTTATATTACTATTCATTTATTGGCATTTAAATGAGTAAGCAGTCATGGCCGTAGAACATAGCTTTTCCAAACAGAAGCAGCTAGTGTAAAACGCATATAACTTTACTGTGGGTATATGTGCTTGAAAAACTTGTTGATTTGGGATGAAAATAGATGCCTATTCCAAACAAACCATGTCTACCTTACAATCTTTTTGCTTGTCTTTTATTAAGCTCTTTTATGGACAATACAAACGAAGTGTTGGAGATGCGTAGTGTAAATTGTATGTAAAGTAAATATTATAACTAGAACATGATACTAAAATTTACAAGACACTTTCAATATCGCGATAATTAAAGCATGTTTGATTGGAAATTTTGAAGTGATTTTGTGAATCTGATATTTATTGGATTGTGCATCATTGTGATAACTGAAGAATAAGAAAACAACTAGATATACTTATTATATTGTACTTCTTATAGGCTCAACATTTTTCGGGTAGTGTCTGGACTGCAGGCTAAAGCCTGCAGTCCAGACACTACTCCAGCCTAACCGCACCTAACCTCCAACATACAGCAAACCAAGAATGAAACGACCAATGTGGTAATCAAAATCATAGTCGCGAGCTCCTGATGATGGGCATAGTAATACCCGAAACATGTTGAGCTTATAAGAAGTACAATAAAATAATAAGTGACATATAGTTGGTTTTTCATTCTTCAGTTATGACATTGTGTAGTTTCAGCGTATGTATAACTCTGTGTTCTATGGTGCTGCAACCCAACGCGAGTCTTGATGTCCTCATCCTTGAGTCTTCTAGATCACACAGCGACACACAACAATCGGTAGGACTCCTCTGAACGAATGATCAGCTCATCCTAGAGACCTCTACCCGACAAAACACAACACTCACAGGAGACAAACATTCATGCCTCCGGCGGGATTCAAACACATAATCCCAGCAAGCGAGCGGTCGTACACCCAATCCTTAGACGGCGCGGCCAGTGCGATCGGCATTTTCAGCATGTACCTGGCAAAATATTACAGTTGATGCAGATTTTTTATCGCTAATTTACAGTCAGTCAGTATTTTAACATATGGACTCATTTGAAGAAAAGTAGATGTGCAATTTTAATTAATGCAGAAATATACGTACATTTGCAAATGCAGGTAAAGCTAACCAGAGCAGAGACATAAGAACACCAAAGAAAGTAAACTGTGCCCTAGAACAGTCTATGAAGACCCAGAGGAGACGTAAATTAAATCCTTACACTTGAACCTCGGTGTTCGATAGGGAGTGGGTGGTCAATGTCACGACCCCCCCCCCCGCTTTACCCCCAGGAAAGAGAACGGCACCCATTGTACAGGAGGGTGGGTGAGCCACAGGGCCGGTCTGGACGAGTACGGAATGTCTCGCAAAAATCGGGATCCGATCATCGGACCTTCCATTTCGTAAAGAGTAATTAAGCCGACTACGCTGTCCCGGCCCACTTACTTACTTACTTACTTACTCCATGGTGCAGAGTCCTTCTTGAGAAGCTAACTGATTTGCAGCTAGTCAAGAAATTCCCCGCATTTCACGGAACCCGAAGGTTCATTACCGCACTCACAA
>Ga0136643_10000880_pt1 | contig 35197 bp, 32 predicted proteins | sample TergutLab28metaG_FD_96883 | JGI IMG/M metagenome (GOLD analysis project Ga0136643, IMG submission 96883) | Labiotermes labralis P1 segment gut microbial communities from Petit-Saut dam, French Guiana - Lab288 P1 (version 3) (version 3) | ecosystem: Host-associated > Arthropoda: Insects >...
TCAGGATAGACACTACTCATATTGGCATAAGAATAGGCAATGACTAGAATAGAAAGACCTGCAAGCAGAATGGCAAGCAAGCTCCAAACTCCTGAATCTTTATAAATCTTCCCTGAAAGTAAGAAAATACCAGAACCAATAATTGAGTTAATCCCCAATAAAAACACAGCAAAAGGGGACAATAATTTTTCATTTTTCATATCTATTTAATTATAACAGATATAAGAAAAAAGAGTATTTCTACTCTTTTGTTATTAATCCTCTGAGCTGTGTGGTACAGCTTGATTATTATCTCCATCACGTGTTGGAAATTGGTTGAGGATGAATACTACAATTGGCAAACCAAAATAGAAGAAGATGAATGCCCAATGGAAGTCTGCATCACGTAAACGACGCACTTGTAAAGCCAATAAAGGAAGAATATTAGCCAACATCCAAATGGCTAAAATAATAATCCCAATAACAAATATCGGTGAAATATCTCCCGGTTGAACAGAATAGGCTGTTGCCCCTGTTGCTGCATCTGCTCCAGTGAAATTACTTGCTCTACTCACTACAGAATACATGAATTGTCCATATCCAATCATAAATGGAATTTCTAAAACAAAAGTAACAATAGCATTGCAAAGAACTACCCACCAATAATCTGAACGTGTTGAACGTCCTTTGAAGTCGACATACCCTGCCCAGTATTTTTTATAAGCGTTAATCATAATAATTTTCTCTCTTTCTTAATTTCCTTTTATGCTTGCATGAATGCAAAGTATTGCTCCTCAGGGGTAGCAAAGTAAAAGGATTGTTTGCCCATATGCTCTTGAATGTCGCTGACCACAGACGCTCCAGAATTTTTTGCTTTTTCATGAATTTCTTCAATGTTATCTACAGTAAAGAGAAGCGAAGGTTTATCATCTGCCACTTCTGGTGAAGTGCTACGAATGAACTCAATATCCCAAAGTTGCAAGCGAGCATTTCCTTCAACAAGAGGGGCAAGGATAACCGTGTCAGATTCCCCTACCTTTTCACGATGAAGCTCAGCAAGACCAATGGCTTTAAAAATACTAGCAATGCTGTTGACATCTTTAACGTAAAGATTGGTACACATATTAAAAGTCATATTTTTCTCCTTTCTTGTTACAATCTCCTTACATTATAACATATTATTCATTCTAAACTTTCTAAACTTTGTACTTGGGCATATCTAGTCTTGCTTGTGGTATAATTTTAAGAAAGAAAGTTAAAGGAATAATTATATGACTACAAAACCAACTATACTTACTGGAGATCGTCCAACAGGTAAACTTCATATCGGACACTATGTCGGATCACTTAAAAATCGGGTGCTTTTACAAAATACCGGCGACTATAATATGTTTGTCTTTTTAGCCGATCAACAAGCGTTGACTGACCATGCCAAAGAACCTGAAAAAATCATTGAATCCGTAGGACAAGTCGCTCTGGATTATCTAGCAGTCGGATTAGACCCTCATTTATCAACTATTTTCATCCAATCTCAAGTGCCTGAATTGGCTGAACTTTCTATGTATTATATGAACTTGGTTTCATTAGCTCGTCTTGAACGTAACCCAACAGTCAAAACAGAAATTGCACAGAAAGGCTTTGGAGAATCAATTCCTGCGGGATTTCTCGTCTATCCTGTGGCACAAGCTGCTGACATCACTGCTTTCAAAGCCACTCATGTTCCTGTAGGGACAGACCAAAAGCCTATGATTGAGCAAACTCGTGAAATCGTGCGTTCATTCAACTCTGCCTATAACTGTGATGTACTTGTTGAACCTGAAGGTGTCTATCCTGAAAATGAATCTGCTGGACGATTGCAAGGTTTAGATGGTAACGCTAAAATGTCTAAATCATTGAATAATGGTATCTTCCTTGCTGATGATATGGATACTTTAACTAAAAAAGTCAAATCTATGTACACCGATCCTACGCATATCAAGGTTGAAGACCCCGGGAAAATTGACGGTAATATGGTCTTTCATTACCTTGATGTCTTCGGTCGTCCTGAAGACCAAGCAGATATACTTGCCATGAAAGAACACTATCAAGCAGGTGGTCTAGGTGATATGAAAACCAAACTTTATCTTCTTGATATTCTTGACCGTGAGCTTTCACCTATTCGTGAACGTCGCATTGAATTATCTCAAGACATGGGAGCGGTCTATGATATGCTCAAAATTGGATCTGAAAAAGCTCAAGCAGTCGCTGCTGACACATTAGACCAAGTCAAAAAAGCCATGGGAATCAATTATTTTGGATAAAAGAAAAGCTCTACTTAACTTTGCATTTATCGCTTATTTGCTCTTTCTCATCTGGGGAATCCTATTCAAGTTCAATATCGGACATACACTCTTGCGACTGTCTTATCCCGGAGACTTTAGAACACTTAACTTTATCCCCTTTGCTGCATCGGGGGGACCTGCAGAAATACTTTTCAATGTATTGATTTTCATTCCTTTTGGGTTATTTTTAGACATGGTAAGAGAAAAAAGTTCATTCTTATTTAACTTGTGTCTTGTCTTACTTCTTAGTTTAAGTTTTGAAACCTTGCAGTACATATTTGCTATTGGAGCCAGTGATATTACAGATGTCATCACAAATACAACAGGTGGGTTGATTGGACTTACTCTCTGTCGCATTACTCAGAAAAAGAGCATCATACAAATCATTCTGACCGTCTTATTTCTTGCCATTGCGTTAGCCATAACCTTACTCATGCTCTCGCACGGACTCCTTAGAAAATAAAAACAGCTTAGGCTGTTTTTTTTATTTCATAATGTCAGACCATGAATCCATAGAATCAAGAAATTTTTTGGATTTGAGTTGAATCCCTACATATTCATCATACAAGCCATCAATAAATAAGCGTAACTTTTTTTTCATTTCTGGCTTTATGGCAATTTTTTCTAATTGATCCAAAGGAATCTCTTGAAATTGATGAAGCAAATATAGGACATTGGGGTCTAATTGTAAACGGCGTAAATCTTCATTGACATGATCAGGACAGAGGCACCCTCCATACTTGTAGGAAAAATCCATAGGAAGATTAGAGCGATGGCAAATCTGACAGTCGGAAAAATTAATTGAAATTCCAAAGCGATTAAGAATCTGTACTTCAAAAATATTAGTCACTATTTCCTTATCAAATTTCTCATCAATCAGCTGTAAACTTTTAGTAAGAAAGGCGTACAAGGCAGGATCATATTGATTATCAGAAATAGCCGCATCTGCTAAACTGATCAAATAAGAAGCATGGGCATTAGCGAAAATATCTTCTGATAAATGTTGCAAGGTATCTACTTGACTGACATCATCTATGAAGGAAAATCCATTATCATTGACTGTACAAAGCAGTTGACAGGATGTGAAATTCTGTAAACTTGATATATATTTTGACTGAGCGAAATTTTTAACAAAAAACATCCGTTTACCAAACGATTCTGTAAATATTTTAACCAGTTTATCTTTCTCACGGTAATTTCTACTGTAAAGCACGAGTCCTGCAGTATTTTCTTTTTGCATCATTCTTAACCCTCCTTTCTTTCAATTAAAAAATCCAGCCTATGCTGGAAGATAAATATGCTCCCTGTAGGGCTTGAACCTACGACCCATGGATTAAGAGTCCACTGCTCTACCAACTGAGCTAAGGAAGCAAAAACACTGATTGAATGCCGTGTACCTATTCTATGCATTGAACCCACTCAAAACGCTAAGGTGGGTATTCTCGCTCTGATTACTTGCTTTTCGTTACTCACGATAAATTTGAATCAGATGTCCAGAATCCCTATGCAAAAATAAATTAGTCGGTCAAAAAATGAATAAATTCGCACATTCCAGTGCTTCACTGTCATAATATTAACATTTTCTTGATGTTTTTTCAAGAAAAAATGATAAGAAAAAAATCACCCTAAGATGACTTTTTGTTAGCTGCGGATGTCAGACTCGAACTGACGACATCATGATTAACAGTCATGCGCTACTACCAACTGAGCTAATCCGCATTAATAAGTTAGCCATACGACTAATTATTAAGCTTGGCACTTACCTTATCTCACAGGGGGCAACCCCCAACTACTTCCGGCGTAATAGGACTTAACTACTGTGTTCGACATGGGAACAGGTGTATCTCCTATGCAATGAATACCAAACTTATGGGAACACGAGGATTTGAACCTCGGACCCCTGCGTTATCAACACAGTGCTCTAACCAACTGAGCTATGCTCCCAAATTTTCTTTGAAAATTTGCTCGCAGCTCGTTGCTCGGTACTCCCGATTATTAACTCACTGCTGAATATCTGCAAAGTAATCACTAAGCAAAAGCGGGTGACGAGAATCGAACTCGCGTAGTCAGCTTGGAAGGCTGAAGTTCTACCATTAAACTACACCCGCAGGTTATAACTATTACTGCTAAGCAGTAATGGATCGAAACGGACTCGAACCGCCGACACATGGAGCTTCAATCCAATGCTCTACCAACTGAGCTACCGATCCTTTTTTTAGGAAGTATATACTCTATACTCCCACTCTACGACACAATATCATAGATGTTGCGGGAGCAAATGTTCCCTCTCTGCGACGCAATGTCACAGACATTGCGGGAGCAGGATTTGAACCTACGACCTTCGGGTTATGAGCCCGACGAGCTACCTAGCTGCTCCATCCCGCGATAATCATATAAAAGAAAAAGGTTCACAATGTCGTGTCCCTAAAAGGAGGATGTGGGATTCGAACCCACGCACGCTTTTACACGCCTGACGGTTTTCAAGACCGTTCCCTTCAGCCGGACTTGGGTAATCCTCCAAAAATAGTCCGTACGGGATTCGAACCCGTGATACCGCCGTGAAAAGGCGGTGTCTTAACCCCTTGACCAACGGACCATTTTTTGACTGTTCAAAACAGTACTTTACTAGTATATAATTTTTTACAGCCTTTGTCAAGAAAAAAGACAGCCCTCTTTTCAGATCTCCAACAAAAAAAGAGCAGAGCTCTTTTTATCTGTTATTCTTTACTTGAATCACTTTCAAGTTCACTTTGAAGTTCTTCGTGAACTTCCTCTTCTGAATGATTTGCTGCTTCTAACGTTTCTTCATAAGTCTTTGCAACTTGGTCTTTCTCAGTATCTTCATCACTCTCTTGAGGCATTTGGCCTGTTTCATAGAGTGATTTGATTTGACGTGCATCAAGTGTTTCATGTTCTAAGAGAGCAAGAGCAATAGCTTTGTGTTGTTCACGATGAGCTTCAATGATTTCAATAGCCTTATCATAGGCTGTCTTAGTAATAGATCGAATTTCATCATCAATCGAAATCGCTGTTGCTTCAGAATAAGACTTGGTTTGTCCATAATCACGCCCAATAAACACAGCATGATCACCTTCATAACTTACTGTACCTAGTTTTTCTGACATACCATATTGTGTAACCATGCCACGTGCAATACGTGTGGCTTGTTCGAAGTCATTTGAAGCTCCGGTTGTAATAGTATCAAAGATAATTTGCTCAGCTGCACGTCCACCCATAAGACCTGCAAGATTTTCTTGCATATCTTCCTTAGATAACAGGAATTGGTCTTCTTTAGGGAGAGCTATCATGTAACCCCCTGCACGCCCACGAGGAACAATGGTCACTTTATGCACTGTGTTCGCATTGGAAAGTACCAATCCGACAATAGTATGCCCTGCTTCATGATAAGCCACCATTTCACGTTCTCGATCTGAAATTTTCTTATCTTTTTTGGCAGGTCCTGCAATAACACGGTCTTGAGCTTCATCAATGTCTGTTGCATCAATGACTTTTTTATTTCGACGGGCAGCGACAAGTGCTGCTTCATTCAATACATTCTCAAGATCTGCACCTACAAACCCCGGAGTTTGTTGTGCGACTACTTTGAGATCTACTCCATTATCTAGTGGCTTGTTCTTGGCATGAACACGAAGTACTGCTTCACGTCCTTTTACATCAGGAGCCCCAACAAGTACTTTACGATCAAAACGACCTGGACGAAGAAGAGCTGGATCAAGCACATCAGAACGGTTAGTTGCAGCAATAACAATCACTGAATTGTCATCGTCTGAGAATCCATCAAGTTCAACAAGGAGTTGATTGAGTGTTTGTTCACGCTCATCATTTCCTCCACCCATACCTGCTCCACGTTGACGCCCTACAGCATCAATTTCATCAATGAAGACAATGGCAGGAGCGACTTTTTTCGCTTCTTCAAACAATGCACGCACACGACTCGCACCAACACCGACAAACATTTCTACAAAGTCTGATCCTGAAATAGAGAAGAATGGCACACCAGCTTCACCTGCAACAGCTTTCGCAAGGAGTGTCTTACCTGTTCCCGGAGGCCCTTCGAGAAGAACACCAGCTGGGATTCTTGCTCCCAAGTCATGATATTTTTTAGGATTTTTAAGAAAATCAACCACTTCTACAAGTTCTTGTTTTTCTTCTTCAGAACCTGCAACATCTGCAAATCTTACTTTAGATGTGGATGAATCTTGTTGTTTGGCACGAGATTTCCCGAAATTGAGTGGATTCCCTGAACCTCCACCACGATTAAGTCCTCCCATCATGAAGAAGATGAATCCAATCATGATTAGCATGAAAATACCATTTGATACAAGACTTAACCAAAAACCATTTTGAGATTCTTGCACAACTTTTACATCAATATTTTTGCTTGATGCAAGGTCTTGAATGTTTTTAACTGTGCTATCTGTTGGAATAATATAGCTTTGGAAACTGGAGACTTTTGTTTCCGTATTTCCGATTAAAATGAAACTGTTATCATTTTTTACTGTTTTTGCATCTTTATAATCCCCAGTAACTGTAACCAGAGAATTATTGGGTTGCAAGGTAACATTTTTGATTTTTCCATCTTTTAGGTCACTTACAAAAGTAGAGTAATTGATGTTATCAACATCAGAATGATTACTACTTATAAAATAGTTAATACCAACGCCAAGCATGATTGCTAAAATCACCCATAAAAGAGTGTTTTTTACAAAGCCTCCACCATTTGGTTTATTATTATTTGTATTCATATTTTCCTATCTAAACATTAAAATTTATCTACTTATTGTAGTATATTTCAGCAAAAAATACTATCTTGGAGACATATTTTTATCGATTTCATACTTTAGTCTTAGCCTTATTTACTATAAATTTCTTTCTTAAGCACACCGACAAAGGGGAAGTTGCGGTAGTGTTCATCATAGTCCAATCCATAACCTACCACAAACTCATTGGGAATTGTGAAACCAACATAGTCGGCTTCAATATCAACCACACGACCGTCTGGCTTATCCAAAAGAGTAGCAATCTTAACAGTCGCTCCTCGATGCTCAAGAAGTTCCTTCAAATACTTAAGGGTACGACCTGTATCAATGATATCTTCTACAATCAAAACTTGACGTCCATTAATGGGCTGGGACAAATCGAGAAGCATTTTCACTTCTCCTGTACTTTCAGTTCCTGCATAGCTTGAAACATTCATGAAATCTATTTCAAGTTCAATATCCATCCGCTTGATTAAATCAGATAGAAAAGGAACAGAACCACGCAAAATTCCCAATATCAACGGATTTTGATCGGCATACTCCTCGGCAAGAGTTCGTCCCATTTCCACAGTTTTATCCTGAATTTCCTCTTCTGAAATCAATACTCTTTCAATGACTTTTTCTAACATTATGTCCCCTTCAATTTTGACTATATTTTACCCAAATCACTCTCTTCATTTTATCACTTTCAGCCTGCTTACTCAAATCAAAAGAAGCAACATCTACCATGGCAAAAATCTCATCATTGACTAGAATAAGATCATTCTCTCGCTTTGCTAGTGCTATCTTTTTGTCAATCAAATAATTTTTTAGCTTTTTATGTATGCCATGCACCATTATCTTATCTCCCGATTGCCTTTTGCGAAAGGTAATTCTCCCTTCTCCTGCAAGTACAATCTTCATATAAGAGGCATCTTTAGGGTCTGTCTCAGATACCCTTAATTTTTTATCCTCCTCATTGATAAGCTCAATAGAGAATGATTCATTTGTTTTGATTAGCTGATGTGTTTTATTGATGGCTTGATGATATTGTTGATCTTGTTCAAGAATATGCAAAATTTCATTAAATTGTGCCTTATTTAATTGCAGATGAGAGAAATATTTTTCCAAATATTCTTGCAAAATAAATTTTTTTAATGCACTAGACTGACTTTGAAATTTCATCAGTTGGATTTTTTCATCAAGAATCTGAAGACTCTCAATCTTTTCCTTGATAACCGACTGAGCATCGCTTATTTCTTCTCTCAAATCAAGGATTGCTGAGATAAATTGAGGGTTTTCTTTGGTTAATTGTGGAATAATTTGATTTCTAATACGATTGCGTAAATAATCATTTTCTTTATTACTGCTGTCTTCAAAAAAATACGGTGCATCTAATTCAAATTTTTCAAAAGAGAGTAAAGGTCGAATTAATTGACCATTTGCAAAAGGTTGGCAATCTGAAATACCTGTCAAATGACGCAGCCTACGACCTGTGATTTCTCGCATGAGAATGGTCTCCACTTGATCGTTTTGATGATGAGCTGTGACTAAAACTGTGCAATTATGCTTTTCCATCATTGCTTTAAAAAAATCATAGCGAAATTGACGGCCTAACTCTTCTGTAAATTTTTTCTCTTGGTATTTGATAATTTCAATCTTTATATTTTTTGAATCTGCTAATGCCTTTAGATTCTCTGCCTCATCTCCAGCACTAGAGCGTAAATTATAATTGACATGAGCGAGGACAAGCTCAATAGACAGTTCTTCTTTGTATTCATAGAGCCAATTAAAGAGAGTCATTGAATCTTGCCCCCCAGATAAGGCAAGCAAGACTTTTCCATGGTTCTTAAAATATTCCTTGTCTTTGCTGATTTTTAGAAATTTTTCCTTACTCATTTGAGAACTCCATAAACATCTTGAGAGATTTGGGTGATTTGACCTTCTCCTCCATTAGTTTCCACAACTAAAATATAAGGATGCGTCGCAAAAACAATGGCTGCGTCATGTGAGTAATCATCCGCATCACCAATTTTATGTGCAACTGTGATGTTCGATGGAACACCAGCTTTAATTTTTATATTATCAAAATTAGTATTGATGAGGGCGTTAAAACTGGCTCCACCTTCATTATATAAAGCATCTAAAACCTGACCTACCATTTGAGAAGAGACAATGCGCTCTTTCATATCCCAATGTCCTCCAGCAATTTGGTCAATTTCCTTTTGAAATTCAGGATTGAATTGATTGGTTTCATAATAAGAAAGTATATTGCTGGCTACATTATCCGATTGTTTAGCTGTGCGATTAATCAGATCAAGAACAGTGTAGTTTTTTTTGTCTGCAGAATCAGGCAAACTTCCTGTCCCATTAGCTTCATAAGACCCTGACCAACCATTCACTTTTGAAGTATAAGTCAGATTATCTGAGAGATTAATTTCTCCCTTATTGATTCGTTTTTGTACCCAATAGAGAATAGGAAGCTTGGATAAGCTGGCTGAATACATTTTCTCATTTTGGTTGACACCTATAACGTTTCCACTTTCTAAATCTTTGACATAAATAGAGTATTTACTGTCGGAATATTTTTGATTCAAAAGTTTTTGCAAAACAACCATTTGTGGATTATTGGTTGTTACAGATTGACTATCCACCCAACCGGTTTGTCCCCCATTAAATGAAATTTGGTAATAAGTTCCCCAATTTGTCCGTGCCATCTTGTTAGCTTGTAGGCTTCGCCCTGCAGGAAGGGTGATGTAAACTTGCGTATCAAATGTAGTATAAGGATTATAAAGCACATCCACAGCCTTTGTTGTGTAGATGGTCTGATTGACATCTTTCTTACTCATTAAGACATCTGAAATAATAGACTTACTATCTGCACTTACATATTGATGATTAGACAGTTCAAAAGATTTTCCTTTAAGAGCGATAATCTGCAGTTGAGTTTTTGGCTTGATTTGTCCTGTTTTTTCTTTAAGACTTGCATCTTTATAACTTACAACTTCTTTTAAGACTACAGGTCTCTGAGGAATGGATGTATAAAAAATTTGTTGAACTTGTTGAGATTGTACAGCAGACACGCTAGTGTCTGCTTTTCCAAAGGATAGAAAAACAACTGGTAGCATTAACACAACCAGCATTAAACAACTGTAAAGATTGAATTTATTTGTCCATTTTCGCATTCTCTAAAACTTTATCCACCATTTCAAAAGCTTTGTCTAAGTCAGCATCTTTCCAATGCCTACTCTTAATCCACATAGGATTTCCTCCATGAAGAAACTCGTAGGTACGTTGACGCTGTCCAAAGGATTCCCCTGTAATATCCCATGCTAAATTAAGTAGTAACACACGATCCTCGGCTGTTATTAAAGGACTGGTCAGGCTTGCTTTAAGTACATCTGAAATTTTTCTATTTTCAAATTCACGGAAATCAGGAGTACTCACGATTGACCCACTTGAAAATTCAGCAATAACACGCAACGCTTGATCATAATACTTGGTCAAAGTAGCTCGTACAGCAAGTAAGATTTGCATATTAGGAGTCATCACTCCATTTTCAAGATGTGCCGTCACTTCACTGGCAATCACACTTGATTTAATCATTTCAAGATTTACTGTTAGCTCTCCTAACATTTCCTGCACACGTAAGAAATCTTCTAACCCTAATTTTTCTGCCAATCTGATGGCAAGAGCTGTTACAAATTCTAGTTTGATATAACCACGGACTTCATCTTGATGTGCCGTATGTACAAATAAACCTGATTTTTCAAAGAAATCATTAGAATGTTTTACTGAACCACAAACGAACAAGTCTCCATTGGGAATGAAGACATCATCAAAGATAATGAAAGCATCCATCTCATCAAAGGCATTAGAAATGGGATAATCTCTGAGTGAGTAACCCTCTTTCATGGTTGTCTTTCGACAGACAATTTTTACACCTTCTGTCGCTAAAGGAAGAGAAAAAGCAAGGGCAAACTTATTGTCCTGTTCTGATAAACCCGGTAAATTGAAAACCAATAATTCATCGGCTAGAGGAGCTAAGGTGTTAACCTGTTTTGCTCCACGGACTATTACTCCGTCTAGACGTTCTTCTTTGATCCATACACCTGCAAATTCCTGACCCTCATCTAACAACTCTGACAAGCTTTTGGAACGATCCACTTGTGGATTTTGTATGGCATGACTGATGAACCAATCTCTGTCCTTAACTTTCTGTGCCCAAGTTCGTATGTTTCGTGCATAATCGGTTCGCTTATCTTCTCCAAGTGCATCTGCATAATAATCTACGATGGCAACACCTGTATTAATGAAATCTGGTGTCCGCCCCAAGAATCCATAAGATTCTCTGGATACTTCCTCATAAATTTGACGTTTAGTTGCCAAATCCTCTATGGTCTTTGGGGGTAAAAACATGGTAGGCGTTTTTTTGCCATTCTCTTTGTAAAGATGGGCTTTATTCTCTTCTTGAAGTTGATAATAACGTTGAATATATTTTAAAGTACATGAAAAAACAGGGTTTTCTGTTACATCATCAAGTCTTTGTCCTTGATAATAAACTTCACGTCCATCGTTTAGACTTCCTGTTTTTGTCGTCATTATCGTATCTCCTTATTTTTTACTTTCAAATTTTCTAGCTGCATCTGTGTTTCTTTTAGAAAGGGTTGATAAGTAGTGATGAAATCTTTCTCAAGATATTCTAGATCTATCTTCCTATCTGATCTGACCTTTTCAATTTCAATACCGATAAAATCCCCTTCATAAATCTCACGGACATCTTTTGGTACCTTATTTCTTCTGAGTAGTCCTCTTTTCTCCTGAGTTTCTTCATCCTTAAAAATGATGAAATAACCCATCGAGGTCACTTTCTCTACTCTTCCTATCACGGAGAAACACTTCCATTGAGACCTGGTGCTAAGAATACTTTTTCATCAGGTTGAGAAAAACTGAAGGCCCCTCGTGCATATTTGGCGAAAAAGCTAGGATCGCTTAATTTCTTGATTTCTGCATTTTTTAGAGCAATGGCTGTATTCAAATCAGCATCTTGCTGCTGTGCCTGATTTCTCGTATTGATATTGCTCTCTAATCCTTTGAATGAACCAACCAAGCTCATTCCGGCAATGGTAAATAATAGAATAGCAAAAATCAGAATTATCCCTAAATGTCTGCGATTTTTTGTTTTTTGTGGCAGAGTTGTAGAACGATTAGGATAGTTGTTCGTATGATAAGGGTCCATCTTTTCTCCTTTCCTGTTCCTACTTGTAAATTTTATTATTCTTGCTCTTCTGCATTTATTCGTGTTTCTTTAAGAATTTCATACATTTTTTCAGCATCTTCCTTGCGTGTAAATTCTCTTATTTCTAGTACACGCACTTGGACGATTTTATTTCCGAATCGAATTTTGATGATGTCTTCTGATTTGACATCTGTTGATGATTTGGCTAATTTATCGTTGATTTTAACACGACCTTTATCCGCCACTTCTTTGGCAATAGGGCGACGTTTAATCAATCGTGATACCTTCAAAAATTTATCTAATCTCATTGTCATATTATAGCATATTGTTAGGGAGAAAAAACTAGTTCAATTCGCTAGCTTTAAGGTTTTTGACTTAAAATTGTATGACTTTCTAATTATTTTCTATCCACCAATGCTCGAAGGGCGTAAAGAATTGACACCACATCGATGACTTCTTGGAACAATGCTCCTATAATGGCAGGAATTCGTCCTGTAGCTGCAATAATCATAAGAATGACACAGATGATGATTCCTATCCAAACAGCTTGCTTAGCAATTCGCATCGTATCCCGACTGACTTCTATTGATTTAGGAACACAGGAGATGTCATTTTTTAATAGGACGATGTCTGCTGTCTCTGAAGCAACCGTTGAACCACCTACACCCATAGCAATCCCGACGTCGGCAAGGGCAAGGGCAGGAGCATCATTTACCCCATCACCTACCATGACCGTCGGACGAGCCGTTTCTTCTTTTATTTGATTGAGTTTTTGATCAGGCATCATCTGACTGTAAACCTGTTCAATTCCAACCTCATGTGCAATCTTATCTGCCACAAGAGTATTATCTCCTGTCAGCATAGTAATGTTCTGTAAACCTTGTTGTCGAAGTGCAGATACGACTTGTCCCGCATTATGTCGCAAGGTATCTGAGAAAGTAACAGCCCCGATATATTGTTCATTTCTTGAAACATAGAAAGCTGTTTCAAATCCAAGGTTCTCAGGAGCATGAGCAAATGTCGCACGTCCGATATTGATTTTTTGCCCATCAATATTTCCTGAAACACCCATTCCTGCGACCTCTGTCACATCAGACACAGGAAGAATATGAACAGATTGCGTTTCCGCATAGGCTGTTACCGCTTTTGCCAATGGATGCGTACTTTCTTTTTCAATACTGTAAACCATATCAAGCAAATCTGTTTCAGACACATTTTCTACTGGATGGATGCCATCCACTTCCATTTTACCTTCTGTCAATGTCCCCGTCTTATCAAAGAAAATAGACTGAGCAGTAGCTAATTTCTCAATGACTGAACCATTTTTAATAAGGAATCCATTTTTTGATGCACGACTCATCCCTGAGACAAAGGCGATGGGAGCAGCGAGAATCAACGGACAAGGACTTGCCACAACTAAGACCTCTGCAATCCGCTTGGGGTCGCCTGAACTAAAGTAAGCAATAGCAGCAATGACATAAGCAATAATGGTAAATGGAATGGCATAACGATCTGCTAAACGTACAAAATTCGCAGGTGTATCCTTCGCTTCCTTCACCAAATTGATGATTTTTTGGAACTGGGAGTTTTCTGAATCTACCGTTGTCTCAATCTCAATCGTTGAATTTCCATTTACAGAACCTGAGACAACTGGTCCACCTTCATTGAGTTCTTTGGGTTTGTTTTCTCCTGTGATAGATGACTCATCTAAGGTGGCAACTTTGGATAGCAGTACCCCATCAATAGGCACCACTTCCATAGGTTTAACGAGAAGAACAGAGCCGACAGTAACTTCTTTCAGATCCTTATCAACTATCTTCTCCCCCTCTTTTACATGAGCAATGTCAGGTGATTTTTTTAGGAGTGCGGCAAGTTCACGATTGGCACGTCCTGCTGCGTAATCCTCTAATGTTTCTCCACCCACCAGCATAAGCACCACAATCAAGGCTGCCCAATATTCTCCAACCCAAAGTGTAGCGATGATAGCAGTAATGGCAAGTAAATCCACCCCATAAGAACCTGAACGGAGGGTTTGTATCATCTCAACAAACATAGACAAGGCCAATACTCCACCCGCAATGGTCACAATGAGGTAGGCAATATGACCCTGATGAAAAACAAAAGAAGCCAGTAATGCAGAAATGGCTATAATAAATACTAATACAAGTTTTTGTGAATTTTTCATACTTCTATTTTAACAATAAATAGAAGAATTACAAAATATTCTCTTTGTCAAAAATCTTTTACATTTCACTGTTTATGCACCTTCTCAACGAATTATATTTTCGTTGTCAAGTAAAAATACTTTACAAGACTTGCATTTGAAAAATAATATGTTATACTAATAGAGTACGTTTTTGACATCAGTCAAATTCAAAATCAATAAACGGAGGAAACAAACAATGGCAGTACCTGCACGTCACACTTCAAAAGCGAAGAAAAATAAACGTCGTACACACTACAAATTGACAGCTCCAACTGTTAAATTTGACGAAGCTACTGGTGATTACAGTCACTCACACCGTGTATCACTTAAAGGATATTACAAAGGTCGTAAAGTTACCAAAGACGCTGAATAATGGTGAATGGTGTGAAGAACGCTATTTAGGAACTTTGATACAGTGAAATAAGCCGTTCATTTACTCGGACGTCAATGCGACCGAGTGGGTTATTGAATAGTATCCAAAGTGACTAGCGTTTTGAACCTAAATCAACAGAAGTACAGTAAACAGTTAAATAACAGAAAGGAGTCAATTATGGCATCAGGAGTTCGCTCACACGTTATACTTGAACACAAAGAATCTGGGGAACGTCTCTATCTTACTCAAAAGAACAAACGTAACACACCAGATCGCTTGGAGTTGAAAAAATACTCTCCAAAATTGCGTAAACACGTCACATTTAAAGAAGTGAAATAAGAAAAAACATTATTTAAGTAATGTTTTTTGTTTTTAAATTTTCTTCATATATGCTTGTGGATTAGAAAGAAAATTACTTGCACTAACTGATATTTTATTAACTCCACTATTCTTTACATTTTCTCGTGTTATAATTCCTGCACGATATGTTCCATCTGTAATAAGTTCATCTTTTACAACAAATACTACATCATTTGGTTGTGACTGTCTTCCGTTACGACTTGATTTATGAGTAGCATAATTGATTTCCCATTGAACCCATTGACTGTTATCAATGTTTTGACTAATTATCACAATCAATATGGATGTATTAAAAATCATATCTGAGAGATTCTTCTTAATTGTCTCTGTTGTCAAATCTCCCATATCAGGGCTATTTGAAGTTTCTCCTTGATAATAAATACCATCTCGTCCCAAAGCATTGATGATCTGATCTCTCAACCCTCCATCATACCCCTCATCTTGATACTTATAAGAAATAAATGTTTTGCGTGCCATAAAGTTCCTCCTTATTATTTGAAAATATATAGCAATATTAGTGTAATGAAAACTATAAATCCATATTCACAACTTAATATTGGTCTTTTTATTGCTGTACAAATTAACGATTCTTTGAATATTGGTTTAATCTCAAAATTAGATATATATTCTTCTTTTCGAACCTCATCATAAAAATTTCTAAACCCACGTTCTAATCTTAAATAGTACGCATCATGTACCCAAAAGAATATAGTTGCAACTAAAATTAAAGTAAGAATTAAATATTGTTGTTTAGCAATCCAATAAGCATATAATGCACCTAAACTCGTAAGAGACCATCCTTTGATAATAAAAGAATTAGACCCCATACGAGTAATTATATTTTGAATCATACCTAAATGAGCCCGTTTATTCTCCCCCATATATCCCTCCTAACCATTGACACCAAATATTGAAGAATAATTTTTCCAGTATAACTTTCTACTCTCAACCATTGCTTCAATTTTATCTGATTGTTTTCTCAATACTTTTATATCACTAATATTAATCGATATTTTTTTCCATCTATCTCCAATATTAGGAAGAGTAGTATCTAATAACACTAAATTTTTCAGTTGATTTCTTACTATTTCTGAATTTAAAATTCCAAGTAAATTAAATGGCGTCAACCCTAATTTGTTATCAAGCACTCGTAAAGTTAAAATTTCCCTTGTTAAAATAGAATTTAAATCTTTTTCAAAAACAATACCTACATCACCAATTCGATAACTTCCTCTACGTACAAAAACAATATCATTTATCTTTAGTTTTTTCCTATCTTCTTTTCCACGAAGTCTTAAAAATTCAGATTCAGGAATATCATCTAATCTATTATGAGCAATTTCTAAATTTACTATATCTTTTACTCGAATATAAGGATAGTCTCCTAATCCTTTTAAATGACTCTCTGGTGAACCATGTCCATCAAAAGCTTCAATAACTTTTTGATTAATAAGTTCCCCCAAGGTCACATAACCTTTTGGTATATCATCAATTGTAAAATATGGTCGTGCTACAAGCAAATCATTATTCTTTATATCAACTGAGGATACCTTCCTAATTTCAGCATCATTCCACTTATCTGTTTGAAGTTGATGAATAATATTAGGTATATCATCCGCAACCTCTGTTGTAAATTTCAATGTTTTTTTATCTAATCTATATTTTTCTTTACCTAAATGGTCATGCCCAATTTCAGCAATTTTTATAGCAATTACATCTTTTTGTTGTGGTTTATTTTTTTGAATAAAAACAATATCACACTTAGCATTATTAAACGGTCTAAATGTATCATGAGGTAAATCAATAATATGAGTAATATTATGTTTAAAAAATAATTTTTCTCGTGCTACTGATTTACCTGGGGCATGAAAAACTGTTTCTGGCAATATTACCCCTAATAGTCCACCATCTTTCAAATGCTTTATTGATTGTTCTATAAACGCTAGTTCAACTGAATCTCCAAAATCATAAATTTTCTTTGTTTTTAGATCTAACTTAACGTCTTTACCAAATGGGGGATTTGTTAATATAAAATCAAACTTCTTTCCTTCAATTTTTGCTTTTGTATTTGAACCCCAAGATTCTTCATTTAAAGAATCTTCAATAAATAATCCAGCTCTCCCATCTCCAAGCACTGCCATGTATGCCTTAGCAATTCGTGAAAGAAATGAATCTTTTTCAATTCCAAAAAGATTATTCCCTGCATACGTTTGCATTAAATCGTATTGAGCTTTTGGAGAAATGCCATTTTTTTGAATTTTGTCCCACACATAAAACATTGATGAAATTAAAAAACCTGATGTTCCACTTGCTGGGTCTAAAACTGTTTGATTTTTTTCAGGTTTGGCAATTTCAACCATTAAATCGACAATATTTTTTGGGGTAAAGAATTGTCCTTGCGAACCCTTTGTAGCATATGAAATTATGCTTTCAAATGCTTCAGATATTACATTCCGTGATGATTTTTCTAATGAATAATTTTGAAGTTGACCTACTACCATCTTCAAAGTTCTATCATCGAATTTTATTGTGTCCGTTTCATCAAAAATATCATCCCATCTAGTTCTAGCCTCAGTTAGTAGTCCCTCAATTCTATCTCTTGTTTTCTTTTCATTGTTTTCTATTACACGAAATTCAGAAAATTCTCCTTCTTTATACTTCTCATCATAAAGTTTTGCGATAACTATCATTATTAACTGTTCTAAAATTTCAGAATCACGAGTTGTCCCAGTAGCATTTGCTGCAATGTAACCTCTTAAATTCTTAAAAATATTTTTTAAATTATTAGTAGGTTGTAACTCATTACGCTTTATTTGCTCGCTAATATCAGCGAAGCCGAACTTCGGTATATCAACCACTTCTTCAAACTTCGGTTCTTCATTTTCGAATTTTTTTCTATAAAAGCCGATAGATTGACCATTTTCTTGATAACCATTGTACCAAATGCCAAAAGTTGTATGTTTCTCAAAAGATAAATAATCATATAGTTGTTCTTTACCCTCATTATAATTCGGTTTTTTTGTCTCAACAAAAATTTTAGCTTTCTTATTTTTAAAATCTTTTTCGCTTTCAAAAACAGCTATATCAACAAGGGCACTTCTCCTAGTATCTGATGGACTTTTCTTAACACCAAATTCGGTTAACATCAACTCTTTAGGATACCCATAATCCTCATGCAGTATCCTTAACATTTCTTGCCTATTCGGTTCCTCAGGAGTGGCTATTATCTTCTTTCCAGTCAAATAATCATTCAAATATTTTATTTCAGCCATTATAAAACACCCCCAATTTGTTTGAGAGTGTTTTTAAAAATATATGACGAAAAAGCTCTACGAGCGAAATGACTACTGATATATATATATATATATAGGGTTACGGGGTTTTACAAGCATTTTTATTTTCCTTTTTCTTAATTTATACTTCTATATTATAACATTTTTTAGACATTTATTTCCCAACTCTCCGTCCGTGGATGAGCCAATAAATAAAAATAATGACAAGGACAAAGCCTGCTGAAATCAGATAGAGGTTACGATAGCCTGTGAATGGCTCTAAGAGTCCGAGTCCAAAAGGCCCAAATCCTACACCCATATCATAAAGTCCAAAGAAAGTAGATGTTGCAATTCCTAAGCGTTCAGGTTTGACATCACGAATGGCAACAGCCTGTCCAAACGGGGAGAAGGAACCGAATCCCAGACCGACTAAGGCTGCTGCAATAAGTAAAATGATACTTGCATGAGTGCCTGCAATGAGAGCAAGCCCTAGGCTGAAAATAACGAAAGCAGGATAAAGGACAAAGTTCTCTCCTCTGCTGTCAAACAACCGTCCCGTTACAGGTCTTGAAGCTAATGAAAAGATGGCATAGACCAAGAAGAAGAATGAGCCAGCAGTAGCAAGTCCTATCTCAGCTGTAAAATTAGCCAAGAAAGACAAAATACTGGAATAAGCAATCCCCATAAGGAAGGCGATAAAAGCAATAGGAAGAGCTGTTTTTTCAAAATAATTTGCCCAAGAAAACGCCTTTTTCTCTATCTTCTTATAAGCTGTCTTGACATGGTCAGGAATGCTCAATATCATTTCCCCACCTAGAGCAAGAATCAACAATACTGTGGATAATACCAATAAGACAGTGTAGTTAAAAGTATGATAAAGAAAAATAGATAAAAATGGACCAATGGCAGAAGCAAGGGTAACAGATAAAGCGTAATAACCAATTCCTTCACCACGACGTGTTGTAGGAACCACTAAGCCTGCCAAAGTCCCTGAAGCTGTCGCTGCAATCCCAAACCCAATCCCATGTAAGAGACGAATAATAAGAAGAAGCGTAATGCTATGAATGAAGAAATAAAAAAGTGTAAATAACAGATAAATAATCGTTCCGATAATAAGGGTCTTCTTTTGTCCAATACGACTGATATTATTTCCAGTCCAAAGGCGACCAATAAAGCCTCCCACGATGAAAATCCCTGAGAGAATCCCTGCCAAACTGGCAGAAGCTCCCATATCTGCCACGGCAACCGTCCCTATAATGACGGTCAATAAATAAAAGACCAGATAAAAAATAAAATTGATCAGCATATTATTGATAAACGTAGCTGTCCATAGAGGTTCTTTTTTTCTGTTTTCTTCCATTTTTTTCTTTCCTTATAAAAACTCTCTGACGAGAGTTTGTTTTATTTTTAATGTGCGAGCCCTGAATAGGCATATTCAATCTTGATACAGCGATTCATGACAATGTCATTTCTCCCCGCTTGGCGTAGAACACTCTCTGCTGCTTCTGACTGTAAATCAAGCTGAGCCCAAAACACATCTGCATCCGTCTCAACAAAGTCTTGAGCAATTTCTTCTAAAAATTCTGAGCGACGGAAGATATCTACAATATCCACATGAAAGGGGATGTCTTTGATATTGGCATAGACTTCTTCTCCAAGAATAGTCTGCCCAGCCAAAAGAGGATTGACAGGGACAATACGATAGCCATTCTTCTGCAAACCCGCTGCAATCAGATAGGACGATCGTTCTTCCTTGTTGCTCATTCCCACAACAGCAATAGTTTTTGCCTTTTTCAAATAATCAAAAATAACTGCTTGCTCGGGATTTTGAAATTGATAAGTCATGATGGCTCCTTTGTTTTTATTAATTATAGCACAACATGATGTGTACTTGCTTATTACGACCTGACGAAATAGAAACGATATTTTTTTAGAGCTTGGTTACATTTACTTTTTACTTAGCTTCATACCATGTTTTCCCAGTATTCTCATCCACTTCTAATGGGACAGAAAGCTCAAAGGCTTCTTCCATGGTAGATTTGACTAGGGTTTTAATTTTATCCAACTCATTATTTGGCACATCTAAGATGATTTCATCATGAACTTGTAAAAGAATCTTTGCCTCATAATTTTCAGCTTTTAATTTTTTATCGAGATTGATCATGGCGATTTTGAGAATGTCTGCTGCTGAGCCTTGTATAGGAGAATTAATGGCAGTACGCTCTGCAAATCCACGCACAGCGAAATTTCTGGCATTAATATCAGGAATTTTACGCCGACGATGACTCATAGTCTCAACAAATCCTTTATCTCGAGCTTCACGGACACTTTCTTCCATGTAGGTTTTTATACCGGGATAACGCTCAAAATAAGTTTCAATGTATGCCTTGGCTTCTTTACGATCAATACCCAAATTTCGAGCCAATCCAAAATCAGAAATGCCATAGACTACACCAAAGTTTACAGCCTTGGCATTTCGACGGTCATTGGCTGTGACGTCTGTTGCATTTTTGATGTTGAAGACACGCATGGCAGTGCTGGCATGAATATCTGCTCCACGCTTAAAGGCATCAATCAGATGTTCATCTTTGGAAATATGTGCCAAAACACGCAGTTCAATCTGTGAATAGTCACTTGACAATAGCACGGAATCCTCACTCGCCACAAAGGCTTTGCGAAGCTTACGCCCCTCTTCCAAACGCACGGGAATATTCTGCAGGTTGGGCTCCACACTAGATAGACGCCCCGTTTGTGTCAAATCTTGCACATAACGGGTATGAATCTTTCCTTCTTCTGTAATTTGTGGAATTAATCCTTTGACATAAGTCGATTGAATTTTTGAAATTTGACGATATTCAAGTATCTTATCCACAATCTCGTAGTCTGCTGCTAAGGTTTCAAGTACATCCACTGCTGTAGAATAGCCTGTTTTGGTCTTCTTACCTGCAGTCATTTCTAGTTTCTCAAAGAGAATGACGCCCAACTGCTTAGGAGAGTTGATATTGAATTCTTCTCCCGCTAATTCATGGATTCTGGAAGTAAGTTCAATCAACTTGACTTCGTTTTCTTGTCCAATTTCTTCTAGGGTTTGAGCTTCAACTCTAATTCCTTCAATTTCCATTTTAGCAAGAACATTAGCCAATGGAATTTCTATCTGCTCTAAAAGTTCTTCCTGCTCATTTGATTCTAAGTCTTCAAGCATTCTCTCCTTAGAGTCAATGAGCGTTTTGATTTTGCGAGCTGTATATTCCAGCAAGACCTCATCTTCAGGGACAGCACGTTTTGCTCCCTTACCATAGATGACTTCATCCACATCTACAGCTTCTAAATCATAAAATTGAGCAATGGTAGGGATTTTATTGTCTTCTGTTGTTGAGATGAGATATTTAGCCAACATGGCATCAAACGTAACTGTATCGTAGGCGATGCCTAGACGATTGAGCAAGACCTTATTCTTTTTAAGGTCGTAGGTATTTTCAGGAAAAGGAAAACCTTGCAATAAGTCTGCATTTTTAGAGACATATATTTTATCTTTATTTCCCCATGCGAAAGCTAGAATATCTGCCTTATGATAGTTATCCTCGAAGGTTTCAATATAGAAGAAATCATCTTTTTCTACTTTAGAGACTGAGTCCACCACTTGAAATTCTAAAGGTGTCTTCTCTCTTTGAATTGGAGTATCCCCAGCTAATTTTGCCTTGAATTGAGTGAATCCCATCTGATCATAAAAGGCAATCAGTTCATTCTTATCCAGTTCTTTCAACAAGGTGTCTTCAAGCTTAATTTCAATCGGTGCCTGAGTATCAATGGTCACAAGAGTTTTAGACAGAAAGGCGATTTCCTTATCCTTAATCAAGTTCTCTTTCATTTTATTTTCCTTGAAAGAAGCAACATTCTCATAAAGATTTTCTAACGTCTGCCATTCATGAAGGAGTTTAAGGGCAGTCTTTTCTCCGATTTTGGTTACACCGGGAATATTATCTGAGCTATCTCCCATGAGTGCTTTCAGGTCAATGAATTGATCAGGAGTTAGACCCATTTTAGACATGAGATAATCAGGAGTAAAAGCCTCAAATTCAGCCACACCTTTTTTAGAAATTTCAACTGTCGTATTGGCATCTGTCAGCTGTATCAAATCCTTATCTCCAGAGACAATGGTTACATCAAAATCAACACCCGGCACTTCAGCCATTTTATCTAAGGTTCCGATAATGTCGTCTGCTTCATAATCTACAAGCTCATAATGCTTGATTCCCATTTTTCCCAGCATTTCACGAATAAAGGGAAACTGCTCACGAAATTCGTCTGGCGTCTTAGCACGCCCTCCCTTATAATCCGCATACATCTTGGTACGAAAGGTCGTCTTCCCAGCATCAAAAGCCACCAAGACATGAGTAGGTTCAATACGCTCAATCAGATTGGTCAACATAAGATGAAAACCATAAATGGCATTTGTATGTAAACCGCTCGGAGCTTTGAAGCGATCAATCTGATGGTATAAGGCAAAAAAGGCCCTGAAAGCCACACTTGAACCATCGATAAGTAAGAGTTTATTCTTTTTAGTCATAAATCAATTATAACATATAGAAGGGGTGGTATTTATCTGTCCAACTGTCAATCAAACGCTATTACATAATAAAAAAGCCAATGGGCTTCCAATGATAACTAGGCAAATAAAACAGCTTTAATTTCTTTTTTTAATCGAGATCGTTCATTTTTCTCTAGTATTTCTCCTGACAACTGACGTTTTAATAAACTTTGATAAAGAGGAGAAAGTTGGGTAAATACTTCACTTTCCAAACTTTGATAAACCAATTCATGCTCTGGGCTGTTATTGGTGTTGGTCAACCATTCCGCACACTCATGAACATCAATACCTGTTGTATAGTCATATTGTCGCTTTTGAGCTTGTGTTCTTCTGATGTAGTCAATCAAATGCTGTTTGAATTTAACCTTGAATCTGACATATAGTGTAGATTCAGAGAAATCATCCTGTTCAAGTAATTGATGCAAGACAATCCGACCTTCTTGGAGATAATCTTCTCTTTCCCAACCTTTTACAAAATATAACTTGCTGTTCTTGTTAATGATGGCTTGCACCTTATCAAATAATCTCACTAATTGCTCTTCTTTTTCCATAAATCAATACTCCTTTTTTATTATTTATTTTATTTTATAAAAATATTTTGGAGTATTAATTTTTGTTTCGTATACGAAACAAAAAATGATTGATGAAGCATAAGACTGGGAGAAAACAAAATAAAAAAAAACATCCTCTTGGATATTTTTTGATATAAAATTAACGTTTTGAGAATTGTGATGCTTTACGGGCTTTCTTAAGACCTGCTTTTTTACGTTCAACCATACGGGCATCACGTGTTAAGAGTCCAGCACGTTTGAGTGATCCACGGAAGTCTGGATCTACTTGAAGCAATGCACGAGCGATTCCATGACGGATAGCTCCTGATTGTCCACCATATCCACCACCGTTTACATTAACGAGTGTGTCATAGCTTCCTTCTGTTTGTGTTGCTGCAAATGGTTGATTAATAACCAAACGAAGTGCAGCTTGTGGGATGTAATCTTCTACATCACGGTTATTGACGGTGATTTTTCCAGTTCCGGGTACGAGACGTACACGTGCTACTGAATTTTTACGACGGCCTGTGCCAGCATATTGTACTTGTGCCATATTAGTTTCGTTCCCTTCTTAGATTAATCCTGAAATATCAAGTACTTCAGGTTGTTGAGCTGCATGGTTATGTTCTCCACCAACAAAAACTTTAAGTTTCATCCCTTGAGCACGCCCAAGAGTATTGTGTGGAAGCATTCCTTTAACTGATTTTTCAATCAAGCGAACAGCATTCTTTTCACGAAGTTCACCAGCTGAGATAGACTTAAGTCCACCCGGGTGAAGTGAATGAGAGTAGTAGATTTTATCAGAAGCTTTTTTACCAGTCAACGCTACTTGCTCTGCATTGATTACGATAACAAAATCTCCAGTATCTACGTGAGGGGTGAAAGTTGGCTTGTTTTTACCACGAAGTACGCTAGCAACTACTGCTGAAAGACGTCCTAATGGCACACCAGCTGCATCTACAATGTACCATTTACGGTCAACATTTGATGCGTTAGCCATGAAAGTTTGTTTCATCATGTGTTTAGTTTTCCTATTCTAGTTTTGTTGTTTACAACAGGTGTAAGAGTCCTGTAAATATTTTTGGGTTTCCGGGGCCACAAAAATGGGGTAAACAATACCGTTTAATATCTTATCACATCTACCTGCACTTGTCAAGCTTCTTTATTCTTTTTATCATTTATGATAAAATATAGAAATGAATCTTGTATTGACTTTGGATGAGCAATTAATCAAAAAACTCAAGGACAGATATGCTAAATATCAAGTACCCTCAAAGAATGAATACATTGATTTTTTTGCTAAGGTTGAGAACACCAGCATCTCGCTCTATACTTCAAATAAGGTCGTCTTCCAAGGACATTCAGCAGAGAAACTTGCTCAAGAATTTGGTTATACTGCTTCTAAAGCTGACCAGTCATTGCCACAATTCAACATTATAGGAACAGATGAAGTAGGGAACGGTTCTTACTTCGGTGGACTTATGGTCGTTGCTTCTTTTATTAGAGAAAATGATATTTCTTTATTGAAGGAGTTGGGTGTCGATGATTCAAAGAAATTGACAGATGAAAAGATTGTACAAATTGCCCCACAGTTAATGGATAAAATCATTCATGTGACACAGGTGGTTGAACCCGATAAATACAATCAAGTCATTGCCAAGGGTTATAATGCTGTCAGTATCAAGGTAGCTTTGCACAATCAAGCCATTTATCTTTTAGAAAAGAAATTGGATTGTAAACCGGAAGCCATTATCATTGATGCCTTTACTAGTCCTAACAATTATCAAAAGTATCTTGTCAAGGAAAAAAATCAAGTCAAGTCTGAAATCACTCTGCTGACCAAGGCAGAAAGTCAGTTCTTAGCAGTGGCGACAAGTTCCATTATTGCACGATTTCTTTTCCTAGAAAATCTAGAGAATCTCTCTGAGCAATCAGGCTATGATTTGCCCAGCGGAGCAGGTATTCGCTCAGACCAAGTGGCTGCTCAAATCATCAAAGAAAAGGGAATTGAATCTCTCAATCCCCTTGTCAAGCTACACTTTGCCAATACAGAAAAAGCGAAATGTCTCGCTCTAAAATAGAAAGTAATCCAACTATGAAAACATTTTTAAAAGCGTGGGGAGTTACCATTGCCATCATCCTCGCTATCATTCTATCTTATTTCTTCCTGTGGTCTCCTGTCATTGTAGATGGACACTCTATGGATCCAACATTAGCAGATAAAGAACGTTTAGTTCTCATCAAGCCTGCATCTATTCATCGTGGAGATATAGTTGTTGCCAAGGAAACTAATGGTGGACAGACCAAAGATATTGTCAAGCGTGTAGTAGGTGTTCCCGGCGACATGATTCGTTTTGACCATGATAAGCTTACCATCAATGGAACAGCAACCGATGAACCTTATCTGGCAAACTTTGTCAAGCAACGCCAGACAGGACAACTGGAAAAAACTTACGGGGCATATCCCCTTACCAATAGCCTGACGGCGAATGATCGTGATTTCTTTGTTCAACTGGCTCAAAATTCTAAAGCCTTTACCACGGACAGTATCGGTCAAACTACTTTTCAATATTATGTGCCTAATGGGGAGTATTATTTGATGGGGGACAACCGTATTATCTCACAAGACAGTCGAGCCGTCGGAACATTCAAACGTTCTGATATTATGGGTGTAGTCAAGTTCCGCTTCTGGCCACTCAACAAAATCTCATTCATTAATTAAAAAGAAGGAATTATCCTTCTTTTTTATTGTCATATATATTTCCTAATTTCACATCAATGGAGCGTTTAGCTATATCCACAGAATCAACCTTGAGAATAGATTTATACGCTTTGACCAATCGTTCTCCCTTGAATGGCCCTTCTAAAAACACAGCTACCCCTGTAAGCAAACAATCAAATTCATGAACCAAACTCTTCATTCCATTAATTGTTCCTGCCCCTTTCATGAAATCATCCACAATAAGCACATGCTGTCCTCTAGACAAGCTACGCTTAGAAAGCGTCATGTTTTCTACCTTTGAGCTAGAGCCTGACATATAATTGACATTAACCATGGCTCCTTCAGTTACTTTTTGATCCCTGCGAACAATAATAAAAGGAACGTCCAAAATCTCTGCTACAATCTGGGCAATAGGAATGCCTTTAGTTGCAATCGTCATCACACAATCTACTGACTCGTCTGCATACTCATGAGCAATAATTTTACCTATTTTTTTGAGATTTGAAGGGGTACCAATGATGTCTGAAAGATAGATGTAACCTCCCGGTAAGATACGATTTTCTTCTTGGAGAAGTTTGATTAAATCTTTTGCCATTTCTTTTGATTTACCATCTGAAATTTGAGGCGTGAATAAAACGCCCCCCTGACTACCAGAAAAAGTCTCAATTTTCCCCATGTTCTGATTTTCAAAAACACGTTTGATAAATACTATATCCTCAGAAATAGAAGACTTTGCTACATCGTAATGCTGACTCAAATGACCAAGAGAAATCAGTTCTCTGGGATGGTTAATCAGATAATTGGTAAAATCAATGAGACGCTCATTTCTTTTCATTTCTTTCTCCCTTTACAGCCATTATAACAGAAATTGTATAATAAAATACCCCTTAGGGGTATCTTTTTAGTTTGAAGATGAGGATGAAGAAGATGAACCCCCAGTTCCATCACTGTATTCATCTGCACGAGACTGTTGCATTAAATAATTGTAAACATCTTTATCTGCTTGGAAATGATTTCCTGAATTCTTCAATGTAAATTCAATAGTTTTATAATCTTTAGTTTTATCTGGTACTTTATTGTGATCGCCGTAGTAAATAGCATAAAGTTTCAACATAACAATTCTATCAAACGCTTTTCCTTCGTCACTGGATTTAATAAAATTATCGTACTCAGTTAAATTTCCATCTACCATATCTGACAAGGCTGTTGTAAGAGGATGTTGTTCCGATAAAGAGGCGATGGGTTTGATTTTTGCTGTAATTTTTGCCTCATTACCATTGATTGTTACAGAAGTGATCTGATAATCACTGATTGTACGTGTCGCTTGTAGTCTGGCAGTTACCGCATCTGTCACAATTTCTTTAGAATCAAAAGTTGTGTCTCCCAATTTGAATGAGAAATCGTCCGATGGAGCCCCTTGAGATTTGAAATAATCATATTGTGTTTGTGCCCAAGTATCAAGAATGTATTGCTTACTGTCTGATGCTGACATTGTTGAGATATCAGAGAAATTTGAAGCAGTGTCTCCTTTATAGACAAAATCCAAAACTCCTTGTGCATCATCCTTGGCATTTTTACTTGCCGTATCTCCTCCAAAAGAGCAACCAGCAAGGACTGTGAGTGCGAGAATAGGCATAAGTAATAATACAACTTTTTTCCAATTTTTCATTATTTTCTCCTTCTATATAGGGAAATGTCCCAAACCCCATTATACTCCCCCCCCCCAGCTTTTTGTCAAGTATTTTTCTACAAAATCAAGTAAAAAAATATATTCCTTTTCTGAAATATATTTGTTTGTTTTATTTTTTCTTTTTTAGTCCTAGGGCTGTTAGTAGTCCTAATCCTAACAGTCCTATAAGTCCGGCAATTTCCCCAACGTTTGGGAAGGTGGAATCTGATTTATTGGATGAATATGAAAGTTCTTGAATCATTTCTTCCTCTTCTGAATCGTGATGTTTACTGTCTCTTTTATTCTAATATACAAAAAAACAGACCATTAGATCTGTTTTAATATCTATTCTTTTAAATGAATTATTCACCCATATCTTCAATTTGTGAAGCGAGTTTAGATCCATTTTTCTTGATGATTTCTTCTTGCACTGTTTTTGGTACATCTTCATAGTGGTCAAATGTCATCATGAATGTTCCACGACCTTGTGATGATGAACGCAATGTAGTTGCATATCCAAACATTTCAGCCAATGGTACAAAGGCATTAACGATTTGAGATTTACCGTGGGCTTCCATAGAGTTTACACGACCACGACGAGCAGTCACGTGTCCCATGACATCTCCAAGGTTTTCCTCAGGAACAGTAACAACGACCTTCATCATTGGTTCAAGGATTGCAGGTTGAGCTGTTTTAGTGGCTTCTTTCATAGCAAGTGAAGCGGCTACCTTGAAGGCAGTCTCAGATGAATCAACATCATGGTATGACCCATCATAAAGCTTGGCTTTGATGTCAACCATTGGATATCCAGCAAGGACACCATTTGCCATAGTTTCTACAAGACCTTTTTCAACGGCTGGGATAAATTCACGTGGAACAACCCCTCCGACGATAGCGTTTTCGAATTCGAATCCTGCTCCTTCTTCATTAGGTGTAAATTCAATCCATACGTCACCGTATTGACCTTTACCACCTGATTGACGCTTGAAGAATCCACGAGCTTGTGCAGGGGCACGGAACGTTTCACGATAAGATACTTGAGGTGCACCAACGTTAGCTTCAACTTTGAATTCACGTTTCATACGGTCAACAAGGACGTCAAGGTGAAGTTCACCCATACCAGAGATAACTGTTTCCCCTGTTTCAACGTTAGTTTCAACACGGAATGTAGGATCTTCTTCTGCCAATTTTTGAAGGGCAACACCCATCTTATCTTGGTCAGCTTTAGATTTAGGTTCTACAGAAAGTTGGATAACGGGTTCTGGAATTTCAATAGATTCAAGGATAACCTTAGCTTTTTCGTCAGCTAATGTATCTCCAGTAGTTGTATCTTTCAATCCAACCGCTGCAGCGATATCTCCAGCATATACTGTTTGAATTTCTTCACGAGAGTTGGCGTGCATTTGAAGAATACGCCCGATACGTTCACGTTTACCTTTAGAAGTGTTGTGTACATATGAACCTGAATCAAGAATACCTGAGTATACACGGAAGAAAGTGAGACGACCTACAAATGGGTCAGTCATAATCTTAAATGCTAACGCTGAAAACGGAGCATCATCAGAAGCTGGACGATCGTCTTCAGCATCAGTATCAGGATTAATACCTTTAATCGCAGGAATATCAAGTGGTGATGGAAGGTAGTCAATGACTGCATCAAGCATCATTTGAACCCCTTTATTTTTGAAGGCAGATCCAGCAAGCATAGGGTAGAATTCTACGTCGATAGTTGCTTGACGAATTGCTTTTTTCAATTCATCAACTGAGATTTCTTCCCCAGCAAAGTATTTTTCCATGATGTCTTCATTGACTTCAGCTACTGCTTCAATCAATTTTTCACGCCATTCATTTGCCTTATCCATGTATTCTGCAGGGATTTCTGTTTCTTGAATGTCTGTTCCAAGGTCATTGGTATAGATTTCAGCTTTCATTGTTACCAAATCAATGATACCAGTGAAATCATCTTCTGCACCAATTGGAATTTGGATGGGATGAGCATTGGCATCCAAACGATCATGCAATGTAGAAAGTGAATAGTAGAAGTCTGCACCGATTTTATCCATTTTGTTGGCAAAAACGATACGTGGAACTTTATATTCAGTTGCTTGACGCCAAACTGTTTCAGTTTGAGGTTCAACCCCTGATTGTGCATCAAGAACAGTAACCGCACCATCCAATACACGAAGTGAACGTTGTACTTCAATTGTGAAGTCCACGTGACCTGGTGTATCAATAATGTTTACACGATTACCTTTCCATTGGGCTGTAGTTGCAGCAGATGTGATAGTGATTCCACGCTCTTGCTCTTGCTCCATCCAGTCCATTTGAGAAGCTCCTTCGTGAGTTTCTCCGATTTTGTGAATTTTACCAGTATAGTAAAGGACACGTTCTGTTGTAGTTGTTTTACCAGCATCGACGTGAGCCATGATACCGATATTACGAGTATTCTCGAGTGAAAATTCGCGAGCCATAATTTCTCCTAATTTTATTTTTATAGGAAAGCCTCATTTAGATAAACGAGACTTGCCTTGTTAGTTAAACTTTTTCTATCTATTGGAAAGATTAGATTTTGTTAAAAGATTCGCCGTTGATTTTAAACAAGGCGTACTTGAGTACGTGAGCGAGAAATCAACAAGAAGCTTAACACAAAATAAATCTTACCAACGGAAGTGAGCAAAGGCACGGTTAGCCTCAGCCATTTTATGTGTGTCTTCACGTTTCTTAACTGCTGCACCTGTGTTGTTAGAAGCGTCAAGAATTTCTTTTGCCAAACGGTCTTGCATAGTGTGTTCACCACGATTACGAGCGATTTGTACTAACCAACGAAGACCAAGAGTTGTACGACGTTCTGGACGAACTTCAACTGGGACTTGATAGTTAGATCCCCCAACACGACGTGCACGTACTTCAAGTACAGGCATGATGTTTTCCATTGCAGTTTCAAAAACTTCAAGTGGGTTGTTTCCAGTTTCTTCTTCGATTTGTTTGAAAGCACCATAAACGATGTTTGTTGATACTCCACGCTTACCATCAAGCATTACTCGGTTGATAAGACGTGATACGACTACAGAATTATACATTGGATCTGCCAAAACTTCACGTTTTGGCGCACGATTTTTACGCATATTTACTTATCCCCTTTCTTATCCTTTTGGTTTTTTAGCACCGTATTTAGAACGGCTTTGCATACGACCATCAACACCCGCAGTATCAAGTGCACCACGGACGATGTGATAACGTACCCCTGGAAGGTCTTTTACACGTCCACCACGAAGAAGCACGACGCTGTGTTCTTGGAGATTGTGTCCGATACCTGGAATATACGCAGTGACTTCCATCAAGTTAGATAGACGCACACGAGCGTATTTACGCAAGGCTGAGTTAGGTTTTTTAGGTGTCATAGTTCCTACACGAGTGGCAACTCCACGTTTTTGTGGTGAAGCTACGTTAGTTTGTAGTTTCTTACGACTGTTGTAGCCAACGTTCAAGGCAGGTGAGTTAGATTTCTCAACTTTTGAATGTCGACCTTTACGTACTAATTGGTTAATAGTAGGCATTTGTCTGTTAGTTTTTCAACATCTATCTACGAAAATTCGCAAAGCGGGATAAATCTGAAAAACATTCCTTTCATCTTTTTTAATTGGTTGATGTCAGTATATGGCCGCTTAATCCAAGTTCTGACTAGAAGTTTGGCAACTGTTATACGTTCTTCTTATTGGAGACCAAAATAAAAATTACCGTCTATCATCGTATCATTTTATAAGGATTTTGTCAATTTTTCCTGATGCTATTTTTCATTCATTTTCTATTTTTTGAATTTCTTCTATGTTATAATGGTTAATATGAAAAACCTGAAAAAGCATCTGATTATTTTTGCCGTCTTTTTGATGGGATTTACTATCCTTCCTACAACCCTTGTTCACGCAGATACACCATTTACCGTACCTGCTAAAGCTGCTATCGCTGTGGATCAGAAGAGTGGAAAAATCCTTTATGCTCAAAATGCAACTCAACCCATGGGATTGGCTTCCATCACTAAAATATTAACTGCCTATGTTGTACTCAATCAAATCAAAGAGGGTAAACTTTCCTGGGATGACAAAGTTCCTGTTAAGGGCTATGCTTTTGCCTTAACGCAAAATGCAGATGCCTCTAATATGATGGTCAATAATGAGGGCGACTCTTTCACCGTACGTGATATGTTCAATGCACTCATGATTCAGTCTGCCAACTCTTCTGCTATTGCATTAGCTGAAAAAGTCGCAGGTTCTGAACCTAAGTTTGTGGATATGATGAGAAAGCAAGCTCAAGCCTTTGGAATTACTGATGCACATATTGTCAACGCTTCTGGATTGAACAACTCTATGCTTCTAGGGAATATTTATCCCGGGTCTGATGTCAATGATGAAAATCAGATGTCAGCTCAAGATATTGCAGTCATTGCAGAGCATTTAATCACTGATTTCCCTGATGTTCTAAACGTAACCAAGCAAACCACTGCTGTATTTGATAAGGGAGGGACTTCTGAGCAAAATCTCCATACCTATAACTATATGCTTCAAGGTTATCAAAATTATCGTACAGGAGTAGATGGTCTAAAAACAGGGACGACAACATTTGCAGGAGCTTGCTTCGTCGCTACAACCACACAAAATGGCTTTCGTATCATTACTGTCGTACTGAATGCCGACGGTGGAGAGAGCGATGAATATGCTCGTTTCAATGCTACAAATTCTTTAATGAATTATGTCTATGGAAGTTGGACTACGGATGCTTTGGCTAGCAAGGGAGAGACTTATTCTGATTTTTCGTCTATTAAAGTCATTGACGGGAAATCCAGTCAATTAGGCCTTGTCGCAAGTGACGATTTGAATCCGATTGTACCTATGGTTAATAGCGTAGCCGACACCAGTCATCTCTCTGTCACTTATCAAAAACCTGACGCTGTTACTGCTCCAATCAAGCAAGGCACAGGCATCGTCCGTGTCACTACAAAACTAGACAGTGGTGTAGATAATATGGGATATCTCCCCGGATATTCAGGGCAAAGCATTACTCTGATTGCAAAAAATAATGTTGATCAAACCAATACTTTCACTGTTCTATGGAATAAATTCGTCCGTTTTGTTAATCGTGATTTATAAAATAAAAACTGTTCTATCGAACAGTTTTTTTATTTGTATTAAGTATTGAATGATTATAACCATAGATGAAATAAATAAGAAGTACAATAACCATTGCTGGAATGAAAGTAAGCCATATAGACAAAGGATATTGAGCGAGAAGAATCAAACTTAATAACAAGGATATGATGGGTAAGACTGGAACAAATGGTGTCCTAAATTCTCCTTTTTGAGGCAGTCCATAATGATGACGAAGCTTGAGAATCCCAAGAGCTAACATCATGAGATAGATAATCATACAGAAGTTCCCAAAATCTAAAAGCATATTTGTAGGGAAGAGGGCAACTGTTATAGCTGCGATAATTCCTGTCAAATATGTAGCGTTGATTGGAACTTTACGGACTTTAGAAACTTTTGTTAAACTCGGAATCAACAAACCATCCTTGCTTAATCCCTTTACCATACGAGACATGGCAAACATGGGAACGATACACACCGTAACCAAAGTAATCACTGCAATCAGTGAAACATAGATTGCCGGTGCATGAGCACCAGTCAATCGTAAGGCATAGGCAAGTGTGTCATCATGATTGAGATTTTTATAGTTTGTAATTCCTGTCAAAACAAATATGACCAAGATATAAAAAACAGAAGAAACAATGAGTGAACCTATAACTCCTGCAGGGATACTCTTTTGAGGGTTTTTCACTTCATTAACTGCTGATGGAATAGTTTCAAACCCTATAAAGGCAAGAAACATGAGTGCTGTCCCTGGCAGAATACCTATATCTCTCCCTCCAATATGCCCCCAACCAAAAGGTGCAAAATTACTCCAATTTGATGGATTCAAATAGAATGTTCCTACAACAATGAATAAGATAATGGCAGAGAATTTCAAAATAACTAAGATATTATTAAACCGGAGTACTGTACTAGCGTTCATCAATACAAGAACCATGACAAAAATTACCATAATGACTGATAGTAAATCTATAGAAAACCCTGAGCTTGTGCCTAATGCTCCATTGATCACTGACGGAAGATGCAAATTAAATACACCCTTCAAATAGGAAGACCATGCACTCGCTGCTAGAGCAATCCAACGTATGAAGTTGATACTCAACAAACACCCTGCTATCCATCCCGGAAGCTCTCCAAAGATAATAGAAATGTACCCGTAAGGGCCGCTCTGATTTCCTAAACGTGAGGCAAACTCAGAAAATATTAAGGAGGACATTCCCACAATAACAGCAGCTAGGATTGTAGAAATGATAAGAGCAGGACCTGCTACTGTTGCAATTCCAATTCCTGTTGTTGCAAATATTCCTATCCCAACTGTTGCACCAAGACCTAGTAAAATGACATCCATAGAATTTAATCGGCGAGCCATCTCAACCTTATCAGGTACGACTTCTTTTTTCCTAAAAAAATCCAAATCATTTACCTCTATGCTTTTGATTTAACAATAGCGAGTAGAATCGCACCTATCACAAATAATAGGATTCCAATCGTAATGTAGAGTAGCTCTTTCTTTGTTTTCTTTTCGCCAAGAAAGAGAATTCCCCCGATGATTGAGATAATAATTCCCAACTGTGAAAATGAAAAGGCGATGGCATTTCCTGCAGTCGCTGCAGCAAGGAGCATAAAGACGTTCCCAACTCCCCACATGAGTCCTACAGGTATATGTTTGAAGACTATTTTTTCAATTTTAAAAGAGAATCCTGAAAGTGCAAACGCTCCAACCACCATACCAAGAGACATAGGAAGAATGATAGTCAATGTATCAAATTTTATGTGGAACCAGAGGCTAGATAAGTTATTAAACAAAATAACATAGCTGACATATCCAAACGTTGAATAAGCAAGTGCGGTCAATCCTTTTGCAAAATGTCTTCCTTCTGTATCTTCTATATTATTTTCAGGGTCTTTTTTCGCAGAGAAATAAAATCCGATAATCAAGACAAAAAAGGCAATAAATCCTAGTAAAAATTGGATAGGTTTATTCCATTCATGAAAGGCAAATGCTCCAATCAA